>JAESGY010000012.1_pt1 | contig 281772 bp, 276 predicted proteins | sample 9269841 | NCBI WGS metagenome assembly JAESGY01 (sample SAMN17022865, study PRJNA683097) | algae metagenome | isolation source: Spirirestis rafaelensis WJT71-NPBG6 and co-occurring heterotrophs from... | place: USA: Pinto Wells, Joshua Tree National Park, Colorado Desert, CA | collected...
CTTCGGTGACCCGCGGCTGCAGCCGCTCCTGCGCATAGCCCTCGGCGGTGTCGCGGACCAGCCGCTCCTCGTCCGAAAGCTGCCCGTCCAGCCCGAACGGATCCGCCCAATCGAACGCAAGGGTCTTTGTCTCGGCCATGCTATGCACTCCTTCTATTGCGCGCATAGAGCATTTGTTTTAAGCCTAAAGCAAGTCAGGAGACCCGAATGCGCATCGCTTGCCTCGGCGGGGGCCCCGCCGGGCTCTATTTCGCAATATCCATGAAGCTGCGCGACCCCGCGCACGAGATCGACCTGTTCGAGCGCAACCGTCCCGACGACACGTTCGGCTGGGGCGTGGTCTTTTCCGACCAGACCGTCGAGAATCTGATGGCCAACGATCCGGTGAGCGGGGCCACGATTCGCGACGAATTCGCGCACTGGAACGATATTGATATCCATATCCAAGGCGAGACGATCCGCTCGTCCGGCCACGGTTTCATCGGCATCGGCAGAAAACGGCTGCTCAACATCCTGCAGGAGCGGGCGCGGGAGCTCGGCGTCCGGCTTCACTTCGAGCATGAGGGGAGCCCCGAGCTGGAGGATTGGGCCGGCTACGATCTGGTCATCGCCGCCGACGGCGCCAACAGCCGCATCCGCACCCGCTACGAGGAGCATTTCGGCGTCGACATCCAGGTCAGGCGCAATAAGTTCTTCTGGTTCGGCACTCACAAGGTGTTCGACGCCTTCACCTTCGCCTTCGAGCAGACCGAGGCGGGCTGGGTCTGGGCACATGCCTATCGTTTCGACGACAATCTCTCGACCTTCATCGTCGAGATGGAGCCCGACACCTGGGCCGCGCTCGGCTTCGACCGGATGGATCAGCCGGAGGCGATCGCATATTGCGAGAAGCTCTTCGCGAAGTATCTGGACGGCCACAGCCTCCAGTCCAACGCGCAGCACCTGCCCGGCCCGCAGGCCTGGCTCAATTTCCGCCGCATCATCTGCGACCGCTGGTCCTACAAGAACCTGATCCTGCTCGGCGATGCGGCACATACTGCCCATTTCTCGATCGGCTCCGGCACCAAGCTCGCGCTGGAGGATGCAATCAAGCTAGCCGAGGTGCTGAATCGTCCCGGCCTCTCCCGCGAGGCCGCGCTCGAGGAATATCGCGAGGAGCGCAACCTCGAGGTGCTGAAGCTCCAGAACAGCGCCCGCAACTCGACCGAATGGTTCGAGACGCTCGACCGCTATCTTCACTTCGAGCCGATCCAATTCGCTTATTCGTTGCTCACCCGCTCGCAGCGCGTCAGCCATGAGAATCTGCGCCTTCGCGACAAGAGCTGGCTGGAGAGCGTGGAGCGCTGGTTCCAGTCCAAGGCGCGCGGCACGCCGGTCAACGACCCTGCCCCGCCGATGTTCGCGCCGTATCGGCTGCGCGACATGGCGCTGGAGAATCGCATCGTCGTCTCGCCGATGGACATGTATTCGGCCAAGGACGGCACGCCGAACGACTTCCACCTCGTCCATTACGGCACCCGCGCCATGGGTGGCGCCGGGCTGGTCTATACGGAGATGACCTGCGTCTCCGATACCGGCCGCATCACGCCGGGCTGCACCGGCATGTATGCGCCGGAGCATGTCTCCGAATGGAAGCGGATCATCGAGTTCGTCCACGCCAGCTCACGGGCGAAGATGTGCCTTCAGCTCGGCCATTCGGGCGCCAAGGGATCCACCAAGGTCGGCTGGGAAGGCTACGATGTCCCTCTGGACGAGGGCAATTGGCCGCTCATTGCCGCGTCTGACGTGTCGTGGAGCCCGGCCAACCAGAAGCCCAGGCCGATGACCCGCGCCGATATGGACGAAGTGCGCGATCAATTCGTCGCCTCCACAAAAATGGGCCTGGAAGCAGGCTTCGACATGGTCGAACTGCATTGCGCCCACGGCTATCTGCTGTCCGGCTTCATCACGCCGCTCCAGAACACCCGCACCGACGAATATGGCGGCAGCCTTGAGAACCGCCTGCGCTACCCGCTCGAGATCTTCCGCGCGATGCGCGCCGCCTGGCCGGCGGAGAAGCCGATGTCGGTCCGCATTTCCGCCACCGACTGGATGGGCGAACTCGGTGTCACGCCCGACGAGGCGGTGGAGATCGCGCGTGCTTTCACAGAAGCGGGTGCCGACCTGATCGACGTGTCGGCAGGCCAGACGTGGGCGGATTCCCGCCCCGTTTATGGCCGGATGTTCCAGACGCCATTCGCCGACCGGATCCGCAACGAAGCGCGGGTGTCGGCGATGGCGGTCGGCAACATCTATGAGACCGACCACGTCAATTCGATCCTCGCCGCCGGCCGCGCCGACCTGGTGGCGCTCGCCCGACCGCACCTGGTTGATCCGATGTGGACTTTGCGCGCCGCCGCCGCGCAGGATTATCGCGACGTTCACGTGCCGCCACCCTATCTTGGCGGCCAGGTCCAGCTTGCCCGCAACCTGAAGCGTGCGGCTGAGCAGGAAGCAGCGCTGAAGGCATGAGACTGGCAGGCCACCATGCCGTCGTGACCGGCGGCGGCACCGGCATCGGCGCCGCCATCGCGAGAGCGCTCGCGGAAGAAGGCGCCAGGCTGACCCTGATCGGCCGGAGGCTGGCAAAGCTGCAGGGCACCGCGCACAGCCTCCACTCGTCCGCGGGCGTTCATTGCGCGAAAGCCGATGTGACGGAACGGGCTCAGGTCGAAGCGGCGTTCGCGTCCGCTCGCGAGGCGCACGGTCCGATCAGCATCCTGATCAACAATGCCGGCGCCGCGGGCAGCGCTCCGTTCGCGAAGGTCACCGCCGAAGCGTGGCGGCAGGCGATGGCAGTCAATCTCGATGCTCTGCTCCACTGCTGTCAGGCGGCGCTGCCGGACCTGCTCCAGGCGGAGCATGGGCGGATCGTCACCATCGCCTCAACGGCGGGTCTCAAGGGCTATGCCTATACGGCACCCTATGTCGCCGCGAAGCATGGCGCAGTGGGCCTCAGCCGCGCGCTCGCAGCCGAGCTGGCGAGGACGAGCGTGACGGTGAACGCGGTCTGCCCCGGATTTACCGGCACCGACATCGTGGCCGACGCGATCGCGACAATTAGCGCGACGACAGGGAGATCCGAGGAGGAAGCTGTCGCCGACCTGACCCGCTTCAACCCGCAGGGGCGGCTCGTCACACCGGAGGAAGTGGCGAGCGCGGTTCTGTGGTTGTGCCTGCCGGAAAGCCGCTCGATAAACGGCCAGTCGATTGCGGTTGCCGGGGGAGAAGTGACGTGAAGCTGGATCCGGGGACTTACGCGCCGGAACATTTCCTCTGGGAGTTTGCCGAAGGCGTAGCGACCGTCACGCTCAACCGGCCGGAGCGGAAGAACCCGCTGACCTTCGAAAGCTATGCCGAGCTGCGCGATACCTTCCGGACGCTTGTCTATGCGCCGCAGGTGAAGGCGGTGGTGGTCGCCGGCGCGGGCGGCAATTTCAGCTCCGGCGGCGACGTGCACGAGATTATCGGGCCGCTGACCGAGATGGAGATGCCGGGCCTGCTCGAATTCACGAGGATGACAGGCGATCTCGTCAAAGCAATGCGCGGCTGCCCGCAGCCGATCGTGGCGGCACTGGACGGCATCTGCGTCGGAGCGGGTGCGATCATGGCAATGGCGTCGGACATGCGCCTGGCGACACCGGCCACGAAGACCGCCTTCCTCTTCACGCGCGTCGGCCTTGCCGGCTGCGACATGGGCGCGTGCGCAATCCTCCCCCGCATCATCGGCCAGGGCCGCGCGTCCGAATTGCTTTACACCGGCCGCGTCATGACGGCCGAGGAAGGCGAGCGCTGGGGCTTCCACAACCGGCTGGTGCCGGCGGAGAGCGTGCTCGCAGAAGCGCAGGCTCTCGCCCGCAGCCTCGCCAGCGGCCCGACCTTCGCGCACCGCATCACCAAGACCCAGCTCAACACGGAATGGGCAGTGAGCCTCGAGACGGCGATCGAAATGGAGGCGCAGGCCCAGGCGATCTGCATGGCCACCAACGATTTCCGCCGCGCCTTCGAAGCCTTCGCCGCCAAACGGACACCGGAATTCCAGGGCGACTGATGGCCGACCGCTCCTTCCTCGAATGGCCGTTCTTCGACGACAGCCACCGCCGGCTGGCCAAGGAGCTCGACGACTGGTGCCGTTCGGAGCTGAACCACGCTCATGACGAGACGGATGTCGATGCCGAGTGCCGTGCGCTCGTCCGGAAGCTCGGTCAGGCGGGGTGGCTCCGCTACTGCGTCCCTGCCGCTTATGGCGGCGCGCTCGAGCAACTCGACGTGCGCTCGCTCGCCCTCGTCCGGGAGACGCTGGCGCGGCACAGCGGCCTCGCCGATTTCGCCTTCGCGATGCAGGGCCTCGGCTCCGGCACCATCACCCTATTCGGCAGCGATGAGCAGAAGCAGGCATACCTCCCCGCCGTCGCCCGCGGCGATAAGATCGCCGCCTTCGCCCTCACCGACCCCGGCTCCGGCTCCGACGTTGCCAAAATGGAGACCACGGCCGCGGAGGCGGACGGCGGCTACTTGGTGCAGGGCACCAAGACCTACATCTCGAACGGCGGCATCGCCGATTATTACGTCCTTTTCGCGCGCACCGGAGAAGCTCCCGGTGCGAAGGGCATCTCTGCCTTCCTCGTCGATGCCGATACGGCCGGGCTGACGATCGCCGAGCGCATCCGCGTGATCGCGCCGCACCCGCTGGCCACGCTCCGCTTCGACAAGATGCACCTCGCCTCCTCCGCCCTTCTCGGCGAGCGCGGCAGGGGCTTTGCGCAGGCAATGGCGACGCTGGACGTGTTCCGCACGACGGTCGGTGCTGCCGCCCTAGGCTTCGCTCGCCGCGCCCTCGACGAGGCGACGGAGCGGGCATTGAGCCGCAAGCTCGGCAGCGGAACGCTCGCCGACAATCCGATCACCCAGTCGAAGCTTGCCGAGATGGTGCTCGACGTCGATACCTCCGCCTTGCTCATCTACCGCGCCGCCTGGCTCCGCGACGTGAAGGGGCAGCGCAACAGCCGCGAGGCCGCGCTCGCAAAGCTCCACGCCACCGACAGCGCCCAAAGCGTGATCGACAAGGCGGTGCAGATTTTCGGCGGTCTCGGCGTCACCCACGGCGTGCCAGTCGAGAGCCTCTATCGCGAGATTCGCGCGCTGCGCATCTACGAGGGCGCCTCGGAGGTGCAGAAGGTGGTGATCGCGCGCAACCACCTCGCCGAGTTTGCGGGGTGAGAGAGCCTTTCCGGGTCAGCTATCCGCTCCGCTTCTCCCACTGCGACCCAGCCGGCATCGCTTATTATCCGCGCCTGATGGAGCTGTGCGACGCGGCGATCGAGGACTGGACGGCGGCCGTGCTCGGCGTGCCGCGGCGCCAGCTGCACCTCGAGATGAAGCTCGCCCTCCCCACCGTCGATCTGCGCGCGCGCTTCTCCGCCCCCTGTCGGCTCGGCGAGCAACTGGACATCGCCATCTGCGTCGAGCGGCTCGGCCGCAGCTCTATCGATCTGCAGGCGGACGTGACCTGCGGCGGCGAGGCGCGTTTCTCGATCGGCTACACTCAAGTGCTGACGACGATGGAGGGGATGAAGGCGCGGACCTGGCCGCCCGGATGGCGCGAGCGCCTGGCGGCGCTGACCTAGTCATCCCTTCCTCGGCCGCTTAGCGGGGAGCAGGTCCGCCAGGTTCGCGTGCAGGCGGCCGAGGCTAGCGGTGAGCGCTTCGAACTCCTCGACGGAGAAGCCGTCGATCACCTTGGCGTAGACCGGCGCGGTGAGGGCGCGGGCCTCGGCGAGCTTGTTCTCCCCCGCCTGGGTCAGCGACACCTCGATCACCCGGTTGTCGGCTTCGAGAGGCGTGCAGGCGATGAGGCCCGCGCCCGACATGCGCTGCACGATTCGGGTCATGGTCGACACGGGGATCACCGCCGCGTCCGCGATCTGGCCGACGCTGCGCGGCGCCTTCTGGCCGAGGATCATCAGCACGCGCCAATAAGGGATGTCGAGGCCGATCGTCCTCAGCCGCGCCTCGATGACGACATTGTAGCGGCTGACCAGCCGGTTGAGCAGGTAGAAGGGATATTTGTCGACCTGGAACGCCGGTGTGCCGGGATCTCCGAGCTCTCTCAGGTCCTTCACCATCGGCTCAGCCCGCTCTCAAAATCTTGCATTCAGCGGCCTCCTTCAGAACCTCAATTGTTTGCATTTGCAAGTTTCTTCTGGCATATTTCATTCTTCACCGGGCAGGAGATGATCGATGGGTGCTGAGGCATTGAACGCATTCGCTTCGGGAGTGGCTTCGGGCGTGATCCGAACCGTCGATCTCACACAAACTCTCTCTCCCGACACCCCCACCCTCGTCCTCCCGCCCGAGTTCGGCCAGTGCGCCGGCTTCTCGCAGCAGGAAATCTCCCGCTACGACGAGCGCGGCGTCGCCTGGTATTGGAACAACTTCACCGTCGGCGAGCATACCGGCACCCATTTCGATGCCCCCGTCCACTGGGTGTCTGGTCGGGACCTGCCGGACAATGCGCTCGACACGATCAAGCCGCGCGAGTTCGTCGCGCCTGCGGTGGTGATCGACATCTCGGCCAAGGCGGCTGAAAATCCCGATTACCTGCTCACCGTCGCCGATATCGAGGAATGGGAGCGCGAGCACGGCCGTATCCCGCCGCGCAGCTGGGTGCTGCTGCGGACCGACTGGTCGAAGCGTTCGGTCGAGGATTATGTCAACCGCAGCGAAGACGGGGCCCACACGCCGGGACCATCGGCTGAAGCGGTGCGGTTCCTGGTCGAGGAGCGTGACGCCCATGGCTTCGGCGTCGAAACGATCGGTACCGATGCGGGGCAGGCGCACCTGCTCAACCCGCCCTACCCTGCTCACGCGCTTTTTCACGGCGCCGGCCGCTACGGTTTGCAGTGCCTTGCCAACCTCGACCAGCTGCCGCCGACCGGCTCGGTCATCGTCGCCTCCCCGCTGAAGATCGCGGGCGGCTCGGGCAGCCCGCTGCGCGTACTGGCCTTCGTCGGGAGCTAGACCTTGGCGGAGCGCTCATTCGAGGCCGAGGTCGAAAAGCTCCGCCTGGGAGAGGGCGAGCTCTTCCACGGCGAGGGCATCCTCGCGGTCACCAAGGCGCTCCTCCAGTCCGGCGTCGCCTATGTTGGCGGCTATCAGGGCTCGCCCATTTCCCACCTGATGGACGTCTTCGCGGACGCCAATGAGCTGATGCAGGAGCTCGACGTCCATTTCGAATCGAGCGCGAGCGAGGCGACCGCCGCGGCGATGCTGGCGGCATCGGTGAATTATCCCCTCCGCGGCGCCGTAGCCTGGAAGTCCGTCGTCGGCACCAACGTCGCTTCCGATGCCCTCTCCAACATCGCTTCGGGCGGTGTCACCGGCGGCGCTCTCGTGATCGTCGGCGAGGATTATGGCGAAGGCTCCTCGATCATGCAGGAGCGCACCCACGCCTTCGCCATGAAGTCGCAGATGTGGCTGCTCGATCCGCGCCCCAGCCACAGCTTGATTGTGGACTTGGTCGAGAAAGCGTTCCAGCTCTCCGAAGCCTCGCACACGCCCGTCCTGTTCGAGATGCGCGTCCGCGGCTGCCACCAGACCGGCACCTTCACCGCGCGCGACAACAAGCGGCCGCCGATGACGGTCTCAGAGGCCGCAGAGAACCCCAACCGCGACGTCAACCGGATCGTGTTGCCGCCGGCGAGCTTCCAGCACGAGATCGAGAAGATCGAGCAGCGCTGGCCGGCCGCGATCCGATTCATCCAGGAGAACCGGCTGAACGAGCATTTCGGCACGCGCGAAGGCGACGTCGGCATCATCGTCCAGGGCGGGCTGTTCAACACGCTTAACCGCGCACTCGAGCTGATCGGCCTCTCCGACCCCTTCGGCAACGCAAGGCTGCCGGTCTATGTGCTGAACGCGACCTATCCGCTGATCCCGGACGAAGTGCGCGACTTCTGCGCGGGCAAGCGCGCAGTCCTAATGGTCGAGGAGGGTCAGCCCGAATTCATCGAGCACGAGCTCAACACATTGCTTCGCCGCGCCGACCTCCAGACGCAGCTGGTCGGAAAGACGCTGTTTCCACGGGCCGGCGAATATACCGGCGCCGTCCTCAAGGATGGCGTGGCCAAGTTCCTCGCCGAATGGGCGCCCGAACTAGCGCCTGAGGTCGAAGCGGCCCTGCCCGCGCCTTTGACTCCTGCCGATGTGCCGGCGCGTCCCGCGGGCTTCTGCACCGGCTGCCCTGAACGCCCCATCTTCTCGGCCATGAAGCTCGTGCAGCGCGAGCTCGGACAGTTCCATGTCTCGGCCGACATCGGCTGCCACCTCTTCTCGATCCTGCCGCCCTTCCACATTGGCAACACGACAATGGGATACGGCCTCGGCACTGCCGGCGCGTCGGCGTTCAAGCCGCGCGGCAAACGGGCGATCGCGATGATGGGCGACGGCGGCTTCTGGCATAACGGCCTCACCTCCGGCATCGGCAACGCGGTCTTCAACGACGACGACAACCTGACGATCATCGTCGACAACGGCTATTCGGCCGCGACCGGTGGACAGGACATACTCTCCTCACAAGCCGACAACGCGGTTCGCAAGACCAAGCATCCGATCGAAAAGGCGGTGCGCGGGATCGGCGTCGATTGGGTGAAGACGCTCACGCGCACCTACGACGTCGCCAAGATGCGCGACACGCTGATGGAGGCGCTGACCAGCAAGGAGAAGGGCCCGAAGGTCATCGTTGCCCAATCGGAATGCCAGCTCAACCGGCAGCGGCGCGTCAAACCGGCGATGCAGAAGGCGGTCAAGGCCGGCAAGCGCGTCGTCAGGGAGAGGTTCGGGGTCGATCCGGACACCTGCACGGGCGATCACAGCTGCATCCGTCTGTCCGGGTGCCCGTCGCTGACGATCAAGCCCAATCCCGATCCGCTGCGCCAGGATCCGATCGCGCATGTCGAGAATAGCTGCGTCGGCTGCGGGGTCTGCGGCGAGGTCAGCCATGCCGCCGTGCTCTGCCCCTCCTTCTACAAGGCCGAGATCGTGATCAACCCGACGCGCTGGGACCGCCTGCGCGACCGCACGCGCGGCTGGTTCATCGGGGCGTGGCAGCGGCGGCACGAGCGCGCGCTCGCGCGCCGCGCCTTCTAGGTGGAGACGATGGAACCGGGACAGGAGCGCAAGCGGATCACCATCGCGGTGCTCGCCCTCGGCGGCCAAGGCGGCGGCGTCTTAGCCGACTGGATCGCGGAGGTCGGCACCCACGGCGGCTATGTCGCGCAGAGCACCTCCGTTCCCGGCGTCGCGCAGCGCACCGGCGCAACCGTCTATTATATCGAGCTGTTCCCTGAGGCGCAGACTTCGGGCGGACGAGGCGAGCCGGTCCTCGCCTTGATGCCGCTGCCCGGCGACGTCGACATCGTGGTCGCGTCCGAGTTGATGGAGACCGGCCGGTCAATCCTGCGAGGCTTCGTCACCAGCGATCGAACGACGTTGATCGGCTCGACCCACCGCGTCTACGCCATCTCCGAAAAGTCGGCCATGTCGGACGGCCGGGCGAGCGGCGAGCGCATCCTGGAGGCGGCGCAGGAGCGGGCCAAGCGCTTCATCGGTTTCGACATGGACGCCGTTGCCAGCCGTCATGGCAGCGTGATCAGCTCGGTGATGTTCGGCGCGCTGGCCGGCAGCGGCGCCCTTCCCTTCCCCCGCTCGGCCTTCGAGCAGGCCATCCGCGCCGGCGGCAAGGCCGTGGAGTCGAACCTTGCCGCCTTCGCCGCCGGTTTCGAAGCAGCGACGGGCCGGGTTGAGGTCGAAGCCAAAATACGGTCAGCGCCGCAGCCGAGCAGCGCGGCAGGCCGGGCGCTGGTCCAGCGCGTCCGCGACGAGCTGCCGGCGGCCGCCCACGAATTCGCGGTCGAGGGCGTCCGCCGACTGATAGATTATCAGGACGCCGATTATGCCCGGCTCTATCTCGACAGGCTGGCGGAGATACGGGGCTGCGACGGCAAAGCGGACGACTGGCGACTGACGCGCGAGACCGCGCGCTATCTTGCTTTGTGGATGAGCTACGAGGACACGATCCGCGTCGCCGATCTCAAGGTCCGCGCCAGCCGTTTCGAGCGCGTCCGCGATGAAGTGAAGGTGCAGCCGGAACAGCTCCTCGGCATCACCGAATATATGCATCCGCGGCTGGAGGAGGTGTGCGAGACGCTGCCCGCGGGGCTCGGCCGCCGCATCCTGGAAAACGAGCGGCTGTCCGCCAGGCTGCGCCCGTTCTTCAAGAAGGGCCGGCACGTCAGCACCAGCAGCCTGCGCTGGTTCGTCGTGCTCGCCATTCTGGCGGGAATGCGGCGCTGGCGGCGCGGAACGCTGCGCTATCAGGTGGAGCAGGAGCGCATCGGGCAGTGGCTCGAGCGGGTGCGCGAAGCCTCGGCGATCAACCCGGCGGCGGCGGCCGAATTGGTCGAGTGTCAGCGGCTCATCAAGGGCTACAGCGACACGTTCGAGCGTGGCCTTGGGAGTTTCAACCGGATCATGGCCGCTTGGGACTTGATCAAGCACCGTCCGGACGCCGCCGCGACACTGAAGCGACTGCGCGAGGCGGCCCTCGCTGATGATGAGGCCCGCGCGCTCGACAGCGCGATTTCGGAAGTCAGGCTCGCCTCCTGATGGGAGGGGACGCACCCGGCAAGTCCATGCGGGTGCCGCCAGCTATAGACAGTCGTCGCGCTCCCCCGCCAGTCCGCACTCGAACATCCTTCGCGCGTAGCTTCCGCCTGATCCACTACTGGGCGTCTCTGTTTCTCGTCGTGACGACTCTGGTCCTGGCGGTCACCGGCATCCTTCTCACGTTGAAGAAGGATTTCGACACCCTGCAGCCGCCGGTGGCGCAAAGCTCGGCACCCGGACTGTCGGACATAGGCGTCAGCGCGCTGCTCGCCGACATCGCCAAGCAGCCGGGCCACGAGCAGGTCACCTGGCGCGACGTCGACAGGATCGACATTGAGCCGGCAGACGGCATCGCCAAGGTGATCCTCCTGTCGAGGACCGAATTCCAGGTCGACGTACATACCGGCGAGGTGCTGCAGACCGGCTACCGAACCTCCGACCTGCTGGAGTCGATCCATGATTTCAGCTTCGTCGGGGGCTTCGGGAAGTATCTCTTCTCGCTGCCGACCGGCATCGCCTTGCTGGTGATGTGGCTGACGGGCACATACATGTTCGTCCTCCCATTCTGGGTCCGGAGGCGGAAACGCAGGCGTTGAGCGGATGCGCGCACAGCAGCAGATGACGGTCCAGGACGCGCTCGCCCGGGCGATGGAACTGGCGCGCTCCGGCCGGGCGGAGCAGGCCTCGACGATCCTGAACGGCATCCTGGCGACCGCCCCCGATGAGCCCGACGCGCTCCAGCTGCTCGGCATGATCGCCCGCGGGCGGAAGGAGAATGAGGAAGCCGCCGCCTACTTCCAGCGGTCGCTCAAATCCAATCCGTCACAGCCGCACGTCTTCAACAATCTCGGCAACGCCCTGCTGGACCTCGGCAGACTGAAGGAAGCGGTGAACGCCTATGAAGCTGCATTGCGGCTTCAGCCCTCCTATGCGAATGCGCTCACCAATCTCGGTTTGGCGTATCTTGCCCTGGAAGACGCGGCCGCGGCGCGAGCACCTCTGGAGCGCGCGGTGAAGGCGGCGCCGAACAACGCCAAGGCATGGTCCGCCCTGGGGCGGGCTTTACGCGGTACCGGCCGAACCGACGAGGCGATCACCGCCTTTCAGAACTCGCTGTCGCTGCGGCCCAACCATGTGCCGACGCTTCACAACTTCGCGGTGGCGCTTCGCCTGGCGAGCCAGGTTGGAGATGCCGCGCGCATCCTGGAATATTGCGCGGCGTCCGACCCGAAATCGGCCGAGATCCGCTACAATCTGGGCCATTGCTATTACGACGTCGGCCGTCTCGACGACGCAGCCTCCGCATATGAGGCGGCGATCACGCTCAACCCTACCTACAGGGATGCGCACGACTCCCTCAACCGGCTCCACTGGCAGCGCGGCGATGAACAATACCTCGCCAGCTACGCCGCAGCCTTGCGCGATCATCCAAGAAATGCGGGGCTGCTGACCGATCTCGCGACCCGCCTGAACCTCGGCGGGCAGATCGAGCAGACGATCGATATTGTGCAGGATGCCCTGAGGAGGGGCGTAGACACGGGGGCGCTTCGCCACCGGCTGGGGCAGGCATATTGGGCTCAGCAGGAGCGGGATGCGGCGCTCTCACAGTTCCGCGCGGCGATCGCGGCCGACCCTGAGACGGCGGAGCATCGTCTGGAACTGGCCCGCTCGCTGATCATCCAGCAAGAATACCATGGCGCGCTGGATGAGCTCCAGCCGGTCCTCCGGCGCAATCCTGTGGACCAGCAGGCGATCGCCTACGAGGCCTTGGCCTGGCGCTTCCTCGGCGATGACAGAGCGGATCGCCTCAACGATTATGATCGCTTCATCAAGGCGAGCATCCTAAGGCCGCCGCCGCAATGGGGCAGCGTCGAAGACTTCAACCGGCGCCTCGAACAGGTGCTGGCGGAGCTGCACAATACCAGCCGGCATCCCCTCGAGCAGACGCTCCGGGGCGGCACCCAGACGATGGGCGATCTGTTCGACCGGAAGGCGCCGGAAATCGTGGCGATCCGGGAGATGATCGAGCAGGCCGTGGCGGATTTTATCGCCGCTCTTCCCGACGATCCCGACCACATCTTCCTCAATCGTAAGGCCGGGAGCTTCACCTTTTCCGGCTCATGGTCCGTGCGGCTGAGATCGAAGGGCTTCCACCTCAACCACGTCCATTCCGAAGGCTGGATCAGCTCCTGCTATTATGTCGGCCTTCCGAAGGCGATGGAGCGGGAGGACGAGCAGCAGGGTTGGATCAAGTTCGGCGAGACCGGCCTCTCGCTCGGCGAGCGCGAACGGATCGCAAGGGCGATCCGGCCGGAGGTCGGCAAGCTCATCCTCTTCCCCTCCTACATGTATCACGGCACCGTCCCTTTCGACGAGGACGCATACCGCACCACCATCGCCTTCGACGTGATCCCCGCCTGACCAGACGCTAGCGCGATCCCGCCGCCGAACCCGCACCGCGATTGGCGGCCTGAAACGCTGCGACCTCGCTGCTGAGCGCTATATATTCCGCGCGTCGCTTCACCCATTCGGCACGGACGTCGCCGACGCGCTGGGCGAGACCTGCGGTGATCGGCGCGTCCATATTGTCAACCATGCCGAGCACCGAGAGCAGGTTGAAGTCGAGCCGCTCCGAGCTGTGGCTGGGGTCGATGAAATGCCTGTCATTCGCCTCCACCGTGACGTTCAGCCACCTGTCGAGCCTAGCGTCGATTGCCGCGCCGGCACGCTTGCTCCCAGGATTGGCGGCGATGGTGGCCTGAACCTCGCCGCGCGCGGTCTTCATCGCCTGTACGGCATCGAGCATCGCGATCGTCTCCGCCTTGAGCATGGCGAGCAGCGCCTGCTTCTCAGCATGCTGCGCCGCCGTCGTCGTCCTGCGCGGATCCGGCATGACCTCGAACGGCTGGGTCTGGCTTTTGCCGGCCACGGTCAGCCGCGCCTGGTAGCGGCCTGGGGCGACCGTGTAGGCGCGGCTCGACTCCCACGCCGTCAGCTCGGGATAGGCGCGGATCGGCGCCACCTGCCAATCCCAGACGAAACGGTTGAGGCCGGGCGCCGCGGGTAGCGCCTCGGCCTCGCGTCTCCGCCGCTGGGGTGTCGGCGGAGCGCTTTCCTTGGCCGCTTCCGAGGCCGGAACCTGCTGTATCTGGGCGCCTTCCCTGACGCCGGGCGCGGGCGCGACCTCGACCGGGGCGGCGCCTTCGGAAGAATCCTCCTTGTCGCTCTTCGGCTTGCCGGCCTCATAGCTGTTCACCAGCGCGCCGCGCTCGTCGAGGATCTCGAGCTTCACATCCTGCGCGTTCGTGCCGGCGGGCAGCGAGTAATAGATGAGCGCCCCGGAAGGCGGGTTTTCGCCCTGCCCGCCCTCGCGGCTGCGGCCGACGCGGATCTGCCGCAAGGCGGTCGGCGGATAGAGAATAGCGTTGCCGGCCGGCGCCCGGTCCACCAGCCGCAAAGGCGCGATGTCGTCCAGCACCCAGAAGGCACGCCCCTGGGTCGCGGCGACGAGATCGCCCTGATGCACCCTCAGGTCCGTGATCGGCACGACCGGCAGGTTGAGCTGCATCGGCTGCCACCGGTCGCCATCGTCATAGGAGACGTAGAGGCCGTTCTCCGTCCCGGCATAGAGCAAGCCCTGCCGCACCGGGTCCTCGCGCAGGACCCGGGTGAAATGCTCGTCCGCGATCCCGGAGACCTGCCGCTTCCAGGTGCGGCCATAATCCTCGGTGACGAGGATGCTCGGCCTGAGATCGTTGAAGCGGAAGCGGGTGGTCACCGCCCACGCCTTGCCGTCCTGGTGCGGCGACAGCTCGATCATGTTGACCAGGGTTTCGCCGAGGCCTTTGGGCGTGATCTCGGTCCAGCTCTTGCCCTCATCGCGGGTGAGGTGAATGCGGCCGTCGTCAGTGCCGACCCAGAGCTCCCCCGGCCTTTTCTGATTCTCGGCGATATAGTGGATCGTGTTGTACATCGATCCGGCGACGCCGTCGGTGGTGAACTCGCCCTCGACGAAGCCGTGCTTCCTGGGCTCGTTGCGAGTGAGATCGGGACTGATCTCGGTCCAGCTCTGGCCCCGGTCGGTCGACTTCAGCACGAATTGCGAGCCGTGATAGATCGTCTTGCGGTCGTGGATCGACATGACGATGGGCGCATTCCAGTTGAACCGCCAGTGATAGAGCTCGCCGGGCCGGTAAGCGGTCTGCAGCGGATAGCGCTGGATGTTGCGCAATATGCCGGTGCGATCGTCATATTCGGTGATCTGGCCCTGGTAGTTGCCGCCATAGACCAGCACCGGATTGTCGGGATCGAGCGCTACCATGGCGCTCTCGCCGCGGCCGACGTCGTACCAATCGCGGATGCCGATGCCGCTGGTGAAGGACCGGCTCTTGGTCTTCGGCGTCGAATTGTCCTGCTGGCCGCCATAGAGATTGTAGGGAAAGAGGTTGTCGACGGTCAGGCGGTAGATCTGCGCCGTCGGCTGGTTGAGCTCGGTCGACCAGCTGTCGCCGCCATTGTACGAGACGTGCGCCCCGCCATCATTGCCATCGATCATCCACTCGCTGTTCTTCGGATTGATCCAGAGCGCGTGGTGATCGCCGTGGGGCGGGCGGATCTCTTCGGAGAAAGTCTTGCCGCCGTCGGTGGATTTCAGGAACGGCGCGTGGAGCACGTAGACCGTGTCAAGCTGGTTCGGATCGGCGATGACGTGGGTGTAGTAGCCTGAGCGCTCCGTCATCACATGCTCGTTGTTGAGCAGGGTCCATGACGCACCCGCATCGTCGGAGCGATAGAGGCCGGACTCGTCGGGCTTGGCCTCCACCAAGGCGTAGAGACGCTTGCTGTCGGCGCCCGACACGGCGATGCCGACCCGGCCGACGCGCGCCGGCATGCCGTTCTGGATCTTCTTCCAGGTCCGGCCGGCGTCATTGCTCTTGTAAAGCGCCGATCCGGGGCCGCCGCTGTTGATCTGGTAGCCGTGCCAGGGCTCCTGGTCGTGCTGCCACATCGCTGCATAGAGGATCGACGGATTCTTCGGATCCATGGCGAGGTCGCTGGCGCCCGTGTTGGGACCGCCCTTGAGAATACGATCCCAGCTCTTGCCACCGTCGACGGACTTGTAGACGCCGCGGTCGTCATGCGGCCCCCAGGGGCTGCCCTGCACCGCGACATAGAGGATGTCGGGATTGGCGGGATCGACATGGATGGCGGCGATATTGCGGGAATTGGGGAGGCCGATGTGGGACCAGGTCTTGCCGGCGTCACTCGACTTGTACATGCCGTCGCCGGACGCGAATGTCTCGATGCGGATGCAATGCTCGCCCATGCCCGCATAGATGACGTTCGGATCCGAAGGCGCGACCGCGATTGCCCCGACCGAGCCCGACTTGAAGAAGCCGTCGCTGACATTGTTCCAGCTGATGCCGGCGTCGGTGGTCTTCCAGACGCCGCCGCCGGTCGCGCCCATGTAGAAGGTATGCTCGTCCTGGTGCACGCCTGTGACTGTCGTTACGCGACCGCCGCGGAAGGGGCCGACGTTGCGCCATTTCAGGCCCTGAAGCTGGGCGGTGTCGACTTGGGCCTGCGCCGGCACCTGCCAGAGCATCGTCAGTGCCGTCGCGGCGAGCAGGCCAGCAGTCGATATCTTGTAGCGCTTAGAGACCATGACGATTCCTTGCCCTCGATGTTCAGGTGCCTGACGAGATCCCCAGCTCCGCTCTCGCCTGCTGCCGAAGCTGCGCCGCCTCGGCCTTGAGGCGCCCCCACTCGGCGACCAGCTCGCCGACCCGCGCCTTGGTCGCCGTGGACACCGGCGGCGGTCCGTCCAGGATCGCGAGGGTGTGCAGGATCTGCGTGCTGAGGAGCCGGCTCGGGAAGCCGATCCTGTCCTGGATGTCGTCGGGGAGCGGCGATTGGGGCACATGCTCCTCCCACCGCGCGAGTGAGGCGAGGAACGCCTGGCTGCGGCCCAGAAATTGCGCACTCCCCTTTCCAGCGGCCGTGCGAGACCGCACCCGCTCTCCCAGCAAACGCATCTCATTGGTTTCGCGGTGGACGTCGCTGACCAGCTCATAAAGCTTGCGGGAAAGCGCCTGCTGCTCGCTCCACTGCTCCGCCGTCGCCGGCGGCAGGCCTGGTTGAGGCAATATGGTCAGCGGGCGCTCGGCCGTCTTGCCCTCCGCACGAAGACGAACTCGATAGCTGCCCGGCCCCATCCTGTAGGGGCGGTTGCGGACGAACCGGATCGTGTCGCCGACCGGCGTCATCGGTTCGGGGCGCAGGTTCCATACATACCGGTTGAGCCCCGCCTTCTTCGGCAGCGGCGGCGCGGGCGGCTCACCCTGCGCGCCCTTCACCAGCTCGGTAGGGGCCTTCGCCTGCGCTTCGCTCGAAAAGCGCCGCAACACGGTGCCGGCGGCGTCCAGGATCTCGAGAGTTACCGGGCCCCTCGGCGCGTTGTCGAAGCTGTAATAGATGACCGCTCCCTGCGGCGGATTGGCGCCTTCCACTTCGGAGGAGCGGCCCCCGCCTTCCAGCCGCAGGGCCGGCGCCGGGGTGAACAGATGCATCGGCGCCGACGCGACCGCAGGCGTCAGCTCGCGAAGCGGATGAAGCCCGTCGAGGACCCAGAGCGCCCGCCCCTGCGTCGCCGCCACCAGATCGTCGCCATGCACCTTGAGGTCCGTGATCGGCACAACCGGCAGGTTCAGCTGCAAGGGCTTCCAGGCTCCGCCCGCGTCCGTCGAGATGTAGACCCCGCCTTCCGTGCCAGCGTAGAGCAGCCCCGGACGAACCGTGTCCTCCCGAACCACCCTGACGAAATTGTCGCCAGGCAAGCCGTTCGTGATCGGCGTCCAGCTCCCGCCATAGTCGGTGGTCTTGAATGCGTACGGGGCGAAGTCGTTGAGCTTGTAGCGCGCGACGGTGATATACGCCGTGCCCGGAGCGTGCGGCGAGATCTCGATCGTATTGATCTGCCCTTCCGGCAGCCCCGCCGGCGTGACGTTCGACCAGTTCGCGCCGCCATCCCTGGTGACGTGGACGAGGCCGTCGTCCGAGCCGGTCCAGACGATCCTCGGATCGCGCGGAGACTCGGCGATGTAGGTGATCGTCGCATAATGCTCGCCGCCGGCGCCTTCGATCATGATCGGACCGCCCGTGGTGCCGATGGTCGCCGCACGTGCCCGCGTCAGATCGGGGCTGATCTCGCTCCAGTTGAGGCCGCGATCGGCGGACTTCAGGACGCGGTTGCCGGCATGGTAGATGATCCTGGGATCGTGCTGCGACACCAGCACCGGCGCGTTCCAGTTGAAGCGGTATTTGAGGTCAAGGCCGCGGCGGAAGCCGGCGAACGCCGGATAGGCATCGATGTCGCGGGCGACGCCGGTGCGGTCGTCATATTCCGTCAGGCCGCCCAGCAAGCCGGTGCCGTAGACGAGGGTCGGGTTCTTGCGATCGAAGGAGAGGAAGGAGCTCTCGCCCCCGCCAACCGGCTTCCATTCGGCCTCGCCGATGCCGCCGTCGAGCGAGCGGCTGGGAATGCGAACGGTCGTGTTATCCTGCTGCGCGGTGTAGATGCGGTAGGGGAAGAGAGTGTCGGTTTCGATGCGGTAGAATTGCGCCGTCGGCTGGTTCATCTGGGTGGACCAGGTCCTGCCGCCGTTGAAGCTGACATTGGCGCCGCCGTCATTGCCCTGAACCATGAGGTCGGGGTTGCGCGGGTTGATCCAAAGATCGTGATTGTCCCCGTGCGGGGTCTCGATCTCCTCGAAGGTGACGCCGCCATCCTTCGACACCACCATCAGGGCGGCGAGCACATAGACGCCGTTGTGGTCCTTCGGATGCGCGAAGATGTGGGTGTAATACCAGCCGCGGTCGCGAATGCCGGGATCCTGATTGACGCGCCTCCAGCTCTGGCCCGCATCATCTGACCGATAGACGCCGCCTTCGGTCGCCTCGATCATCGACCAGAGCCGCTTCGGATCGGCAGGCGAGACGACGATCGAGGTCTTGCCCATAAGCGCGGGCAACCCTCGAGTCAGCCGCGTCCAGCTGTCGCCGCCATCGGTCGATTTCCAGAGGCTGCTGCCGGGGCCGCCGCTGCGGATCGTCCAGGGCTCGCGCTGATGGTCCCACATCGCCGCATAGAGGGTGCGGCTGTCGCTCGCGTCGACATCCAGGTCCGTGGCCCCAGTGCTCGGATCGACGAAGTGGATGCGTTGCCACGTCGCGCCGCCGTCGCGGCTGCGATAGACGCCGCGCTCCTCGCTCGGCGCCCAGGGATTGCCCTGGACCGCGGCATAGACGAGGTTCGGGTCCGCCAGATCGACGACGATGCGGGCGATCTGCCGGCTTTGCTTGAGGCCGACGTGGCGCCAGGTCTTGCCGCCGTCCAGCGACTTGTAGACGCCGTCGCCGTGCGAGGTGGTGACGCCCCGAACCGGGCCCTCACCTGTGCCGACATAGAGTATGTTCGAATTGGAAGGCGCGACCGCGATGGCGCCGATGGTGCCGGTCTTGAAGAAACCGTCCGAGATATTCTGCCAGCTCTGGCCCGCATCGCTCGTCTTCCAGACGCCGCCGCCGGTCGCACCCATGTAGAAGGTTTGGGGATGGTCGGGATGGCCGCCGACCGCAGTGACGCGCCCGCCCCGGAACGGTCCGATCAGCCGCCACTGCAGCGCCTGGTAGCTGCTCTCCGGCACCGAGTCCCTCCCGCCGGCGAGCGCGGATTGGGGTAGTCCCGCCAACGGGAGGAACAGCAACGTTCCGAGGATAAGGGGGCGCGCGCCTGCAAGCATAGAATCCTCGCTTGTCTTGAATGGGCGGCAGATCGCACCCGCCGCCCCAGGGAGAACTCGGCGGGCGCTCAGAACCTCAAGGTAGCGCCTGCATAATAGCGGATGCCGAGCGGGTCGTAGGTGCTCGGGAAGGTATTGAGCTGCTCCTGTGAGCTGCCGATCAGTTCCTGCTTGTTGTTCGTCAAGTTGATGACCCCGCCGAACACGGTGAGCTTGTCCTCGAGATCCCAGCTCAGCGAGAGGTCGAAATAATGCTCGGGATGGATCTCCGGTACCGCGAGACCCGAGGCTGGCAGCAGGCCCCTGGTGACGCGGTCGTCGGTCACCTCGCCGATGTAGCGGTAGCGCAGGCTGGCGGTGAATTCCCGAATTTCGAGCGTGGCACGGGCTGTGCCCTTCCATTCGGGCAGCGGCTCGCTGCAGGTCAGGCCGTAGGCGCCCGCGCACCTGTTTACGAGGTCCGGCAGATCCGCGACTGGGTTACGATCGAACTTGTTGAGCCAGTTCAGTGATCCGGCGAGGCCGAGCGTGCTGTCCTCTCCGAACACCGAGCTCACGTCCATCGAGTAGGTGACGCCGACGTCGATGCCGTCCGTCTTGATGCTGCCGATATTGGCAAACGGCGCTTCGATGCCGCCCGGGTTGCCGATCGTGCCGTCCGGCAGGCGGATGATCGACTGGCAGTAGAAGTCGTTGATGTCTTGGAACTGGTTATAGCAGAGGTCGAGGACGCTGTTGAGCGGCGCCCGGAAGATCGCGTCCTTGATGTTGATCTTGTAGTAGTCGACCGTCACCGCGACGCGCCGCATCGGGCGCAGCACGGCGCCGAGCGTGTAGGTGTCGGTGGTCTCTTCCTGCAGGTCGGGGTTGCCGCCGACGATACCGCGCAGCTGGAAGTTCGGCTGGATGCCGCTGTTGCCGACGGCCGCGGGCGGAACGCCGGTGGCAATGCAGAGGTCGCGAACCGGACCCGGCGCCGCGGCGCTGGGCAGCGCGCACGGATCGGTGGCGGCTTCGGAGATGCCCGACTGGGCGCGGAAGAGTTCGTCGACGCTCGGCGCGCGGACCGCGCGCTGATACTGGCCGCGGATCATCAGCTGGGGGATGATCTGCCAGGTGGCGCCGCCGCCATAGGTCCAGACGCCGCCGACATTGTCGAGCGAATAGTCCGAGAAGCGGAAGGCGCCGTTGAGCTCGAGGCCGGCGAAGACCGGGATGCGGACCTCGCCGAAAATCTCCTTCACGTCATAGCCGCCGCCGGAAATCTGGCCGACGTCGCCGACGCCCCCGGTGGAGGGGATGAAGAAGGCCGACACGTCACGCCACTCGACGCCCGCGGCGAAGCCGACCGGCCCTTCCGGAAGCTGGAACAGCTCGCCGGTGACGATGCCGCTGGCGACCTGCATCTCGGCCTCGATGCTGCTCGTCGTGCGGCCGGTGATGAAGGTCAGGCCTTCCTGCGAGATGTTCGGGCCGAAGATGTTGAGCGGCACGCAGCCGTTGGACTGGTTCTGGCAGACCAGCTGCCCGCCGCCGGGCACGCCGGCGAATGGGAACGGGCTGGTCGCGCCGGTCGTCGGGTTGCGGAATACCGTGGTGACGCCCTGGGTGAAGGCGGCCTGCAGGATCACGCCTTCCGAATTGGTGACGTTGCGCGTGCGAGCGAACGAATAATAGGTGTCGAATTCAAGGTTGGTAAGGAAGTTCTCGCTGGCCGAGCCGATGTCGCCGCGCAGGCCGGTGACGATGCGATAGGCGTTGCGCTCGAAGGTCGAGGTGCGGACGCCGCCTTCCTCGATGCGGCGGCCGATGCTGAGCGTGGTGAAGCCGTCGCCGCGCGTCGCTGCGGTGGTCTCCGTTTCATCGAGTGCGCGCAGCAGATTCTGGAGGCCCGGCGTCAGGAACGGGCTGTTGACCTGGAACGGGTAGCTGCCGCCGACCGGCGTCGCCGCGAACTGCGTGTCGACGATGTTGTTGGTGAAAATACCCTCGGCATATACTTCGATACCGTCGGTGATCTTGTAGTTTGCCATGCCGCCGACGATGCGCCGCTCCTGCGGCAGCTGGAGATAGTTGTCGGGGTTGAAATTGTAGCGGTCGCCCGGGACCACGAAGCGGCTGACCTGGGTGCCGGTATTGTCGAACTTGAAGCCGTTCGCGTCGATGCCGGTCAGCCCCAACGCCGCCAATGCGGAAACCACTTGCGGACGGGCGGCAAGTGCGGTGCCGAGCGGCAGGCCCGCGAAGCGGCCGTTCGGGATACCCGCGCTGCCGCCGCACTGGAGCGCCGGCGTGCCGTTCACCACGACATCCTCGAGGAAGCAGAAGGAGCGGTCGCGGGCGCTGGCGAAGGTCGGATTGCGGTCGAAATAGTTGAAATAGATGGTCGCATTGCCGCGGTCGTCGGCGAAGTTCGCGCCGAGAATGAGGTCGAGGTTGGCCTTGGCCGCATCGCCTTGTGCGGTGATGTCATATTGGGCGGTCGCCTCGACACCCTCGAAATTCTTCTTGAGGATGAAGTTGACGACGCCGCTGACCGCGTCCGAGCCGTAGACCGCCGAGGAGCCGCCGGTGACCAGCTCGACACGGTCGACGAGCGCGGTCGGGATGGTGTTGAGGTCGGTCACCTGTCGCGCGTCGAAGAAGATGTAGCGGCGGCCGTTGACGAGGACGAGGTTGCGCTGCTCGCCGAGGCCACGAAGGTTGACCGTGGCGACGCCGCTCGCCTCGTTGTTGGTGAAGCCGGACTCGCCCGGCACCACCTGCGGCAGGCTGTTGAGCAGGTTCTCGGCGGTCGCGGAGCTGGTGAGGGTGAACTCCTCCGATGAGACCTGCGAGATCGGGTTCGGCGCCGTCAGCGCTTGGCTGGCGATGCGCGATCCTGTGACCACGATCGCTTCGCCCTGCGGGGCGCTGCCGTCGGCGCCGACCGGTGCCGACTGCTCATTCTCTTCCTCGGTCGGCAGCGCCGGCGGCGCCTGCTCGTCCTGCGGCGCCTGCTGACCCGCGTCCTGCGCAAACGCCGGAGCCGCCGCGCCCGCGAGGAACAATGTCGATGCCACCCCCGTCAGGAGCCGTGCGCGCAGGTTCATGTTCGTGTTCCTCATCCTAAATACCCCTCGAGCTGGCTGGCCCGCGATCCCATTCTAGCGATGGGCTATGATGCCGGGCGGGATTGAAGCCGGCAGAGGCCGGCAAGATGGATCGGGCGGGACCCCGCCGATGCGAAGAGGAACCGCACGAGCGGCTGCCGTCTTTATTCCTGGACCTGTCCTGTCTTCCGACAAGGATCATGCAGCCGTGACCCCCTTCGCCAGGGAGCGGGCTTCCGCTCCCGCTAGCTATTACTTTATGTGTAAACTATCTGGGGTCAGGTGCAAGCATGATTCTTTAAGTTTAAAAAATGTGGCAGCCGCCGACGCGAATTTGAAATGCAAGGGACTGCACGGGGCAGCCAAGAGGGAGTAACGAATGGAGTTATCGCAACCGGCGCCGAGCGAGGCGGCCAATGCCCTGCCTGAAAAGCATGACGATGCGGTCTCCGAGCCGGCGGCTGTCCGGCTGTGGCTCCGTCTCCTCACCTGCTCGCTCACCATCGAGAAAAGGGTGCGGCGCCGCCTCGCGGACGAATTCGACACGACCCTTCCCCGGTTCGACGTGCTCGCGGCGCTTGATCGGCGCCAGGACGGGATGACCATGGGCGAATTGTCCCAAGCCCTGCTTGTTTCTGGCGGCAACCTCACCGCGTTAGTTCGCCAGCTCGAGCGGCAGGGCTTCCTGACGATGCAGCGCGATCCCAACGACCGGCGGTCGTGGGTCGTCAGCATCAGCAAGGCGGGCCGCAAGCATTTCCAGGATGTCGCGACCGAGCACCATCACTGGATCGCCGGCATGTTCGCCGGAATGTCCGCCGATCACAGCCAGCAGCTCTATGACTTGCTCGCCGAGCTGAAGCATTCGCTGGCTAACGGCGCGAAGGACAAGTGATGAGCCCCGAACCGGACGCGCCGCAACCCGTCATCGCGAGCCGCAAGCCTTTCCTGTGCGAGCTCAAGGCCAACCGGCCGATCGCCTGGTGCCGCTGCGGACGGTCCAAGCGCCAGCCCTTCTGCGACGGGCGCTCGCACCTTGGCACCGGCTTCGAGCCGCTCATCTATCGGGCTGGCGACCAGCCCGAGGAGGTGCTGCTGTGCGGCTGCAAGCACACCGCCACGCCGCCGTTCTGCGACGGAACGCACAGCAACCTGCCAAGCGGCTATCGGGGCGACGAACGCAGCCGGGAGGAGCGCGAGCTTCTGCGCAGGGCGCAGCCGGATGCGGAGGGAATCAAGCAGCTCGACGGCACATGCTACGTGATCACGCCCACGGCGGCGGCGCCAGCGACCCAAGGCGATTTCTGGCTGCGTAAGATCATCGCCCCCTCCCTCGGCGCTCAGCATCAATCGCAATTCTATGCCGAGCTGAAACAAGGCGCCGCCCCCGTTTTCGGCGCGGGCGCTGCCAACGTCATCCTGTTCGTCTCGGAAGGGAGTGGCACGGTCGAGATCGCGGGTCGCCCCTTCCGGATCATGGAAGGCGACGGCGTCTACGTCCGACCGGGCGAAAGCTTCCGGCTTCTCACCCTGAGAGGTTTGAAGGTCTTCATCTCCGCCCTTCCCGGCATCGATACCCTCCACGAGCTCGCCTCTTCCACCAGCGAGTTCGACGCAGCCCATCCAGAGCGAGTCTGCGGCGTCGACACGGCGCAGCGAACCGAAATGGGGCCTCGCTACTTTCAGATGCTGGTCGACAAGAGCGTCGGCTCCACGTCCGCCGCGCAATTCATCGGACACATCCCGCAGTCGCAGGCCGAAATGCACCGACACCTCTACGAGGAGGCTTTGATCATCCTGTCGGGCGCGGGCATCCTCTGGACCGAGGAGAGCTGCGCCACGGTCAGCGCGGGCGACGTCATCTTCCTCCCGCGCAAGCAGGCCCATTCGCTGGAATGCACCGCCGCCGCCGGCATGGACGTCGTCGGCGTGATCCACCCGGGCGATAATCCCGGGATCAACTACTAGGCGAGTAGTGGCCGGTTCTCCGAAAGGCCGGCGACGAGCCGATCGACGTCCTCCCGGTCGTTGTAGAAGTGGAAGCCGGCACGAACGTTGCCGTCGCGATGCGAGGTGACCACGTCCCGCTCAATCAGCTTCTGGACGAGAGCCGGAGCATCCTTGGCGCGGATCGCGAGCATCGGCCCCCGCTCCTGCGGCGTCGCCAGCTTAAAGCCCTCTGCCGAAACCTGCTCGAGCGCGTAACCGGTGAGCTCTCTTATGCGGGCGGCGATCTGCCGGGGGTCATATTCGAGGATCATCGCCAGCCCCGCATCGGCCGCATAGCAGCTCGGCACCGGTGGTGTTCCCCCCTGGAAACGGGCAGCGGTCCGGCTGGGATCGTTGGCGAAGATGTCCATCGATCCCATCTGCTGCTGCGCGAACCAGCCGCTGGTGGTCGGGACCAGCTGCTCGATCAGCCCGCGGCGAACGTAGAGGAAGCCGATCCCCGCCGTCCCGAGCAGATATTTGAACATGCCGCCGACGATGAAATCAACGCCGAGCGCGTCGGCATCGACGGGCTGCCCTCCAATCGACTGAAACACGTCGAGGATAACATGCGCGCCATTGCGATGCGCAAGCTCGACGATCGCCTTGATGTCCTCGTCAGAGAACTTGCCGCCGTGCCTGAAGCAGACGTGGGAGAGGACGACGATCCGCGTCCGCTCGTCCACCAGATCCGCGAAATGCTGGACCGGAATCCGTCCCGACTCGTCCTCGGCCACGTGGGAGACGACCGCGCCGCGCCGTTCTTGCGCGTGCCAGATCTGCCCGCTGGTCGGGAACTCGTAATTGCTGACCAAGATACGATTGCGCTCGACCGAAAAGCCCAGCGCGCTCGCCACCGCGTTGATCCCCGCCGAGGCGGAGGCGGTGACGGCGATCTCGTCAGGCTGTGCATTGAGGAGTTGCGCCAGCTTGCCCCGCACGCTGAGCGACCGCTCCACCCAGGCATCCCAGTCGGCGCCGACCCGCACACGCAGATCGAGATATTCGTCGAATGCCGCCCGGACGCTGTCCCCGAGCAGACCGTAAGACCCGCTGTTGAGGTAAGCGAGCCTTTCCAGCGCCGGAAACCGGCCCCGCGCGAGTGTGAATGCGCCCTCCGATGAGCGGCTCGACTCAGGCTGTGCGGATTCATGGCTGGACATACCGTCTCCGATAGAATTACTTTAGGCTTATAGCAATTGCCACAAAGGCGATGCGAGGAGCGGGAGCGGCCAATGCGGGTATCGAGATTCTTCGTGGGTGCGGCCCTGGTCGGGCTCGCCATGACCGCCCCTGCCAACGCCCAGCGCAACATCGAACCCGGCCAGCCGCCGCATCAGAGTGCGCGCGTGCCGCTGACGACGATCATCCACGCCGGCACCTTGCTCACCGCGCCGGGCGAACGCGTTCGGCGGCAGGCCACCTTGGTGACGAGCGGCGGCCGCGTGCAGGCCGTTCACGACGGCTTCCAGACCGCGGGCGCTCTCGGACTTCCGGCCGACACCCAAGTGATCGACCTCGGCTCGAAGTTCGTCATGCCAGGCTTCATCGACCTCCATGTCCATTTGACCAATGGCGGCATCGTCGGCCGAAATCCCGGGCTTCGCATTCGCCAGCCGGACGAGTTCTACACGCTCGGCGCCTTTTCCAACGCCTACGACACTTTGATGGCGGGCTTCACCACCGTGCGCGACCTCGGATCACCGGGCGACAGCGTGTTTGCGCTTCGGGACGCGATCAAGATGGGCGTGGTGCCCGGGCCCAACCTCATTGTCTCGGGTGGCGCGATCAGCCCGACCAACGGCCATGGGGACGCGCACGGCATGCGCCGCGACCTGCTCGAGACGCAGGTCCGGCCGGGCGTCTGCGACGGCGCCGACGATTGCCGCCGCGCGGTCCGAAACGCCGTCAAATATGGCGCGGACGTCATCAAGGTGACCGTTACCGGCGGCGTGCTCAGCGACTCCAACTCCGGCACGGGCCAGCAATTCACCAACGAGGAGCTGCAGGCGATCGCCGAGACGGCGCACGCGCTCGGCCGCAAGGTCACCACCCATGCCCACGACAAGGGCGGCATCGATGCCGCAGTTCGCGCGGGCTATGATTCGATCGAGCACGGCATGTGGGCCGACGACGAGACTCTGCGGCTGATGAAGCAGCGCGGCACATGGCTGATCCCCACCGTCTGGCCGATCAGTTGGGTCGGGACGACGCCGGAGGCGATGCGCCGCGGGCCGTTCAAGGACCTCCCGCCAAACTCAATGGAGAAGCTGATCCGCCTGGGGTCGCAGCCGAAGAAGCTGGTGCGGGACGCGATCCGCATCGGCACGCCGGTCGCGCTCGGCACTGACACCGGCATCAACCCGCACGGCACCAACGCCCAGGAATTTCTCGAATATGTCGATGCCGGGATGAGCCCGGTCGAGGCGCTCAAGACCGGAACGGTCAATGCGGCCGCGGCTGCAGGCCTGGCCGATCGCGGCCGCCTCGCGCCGGGGCTTGCAGCCGACGTGATCGCGCTCAACGGCGATCCGACGGCCGACATCAACGCTGTCCTCGACGTCGATTTCGTGATGCGCGACGGCATCGTCTTCAAGCGCAACGGTTCGGAGGAGAAGAAGTGACCATGATCAGCAAGCGTATCGTCCGCCGCCTCGCCGCTTGCGCAAGCGTCGCCGCGCTCGCCTTGGCGGGCCCGGCATCGGCCGAGGATTTCGTGGTCGAGAACGTCACGCTCGTCGATGGCACCGGTCAGCCGAAGCAGGCGAACATGTCGATCGGCGTGGACAAGGGCCGGATCACCTTCGTCACCCCGACCGCCGCCGCGCCGCGGGTGTCGGGACGGCGCATCGACGGCACCGGCCGCTACCTGATCCCGGGCCTGATGGACGTACACATCCATCTGAAGGGCGCCCGCGGCGGCGACGGGCGAAGGATGGTCGGAGTTAGTCCGGGCAACTCGTCGCCCCCCGTTGCGCCCGCGGTGAGCGCCGACGCCAGGGCCGCGCGCGAGGCTGGCATGCAGGCGCTGGCCAGCTACCTCTATTCGGGCGTCACGACCGTCTACGACGCCGGCAACGTACCCGACCACATTCTCGGCCTGCGCGCCGATGAGCGGGCGGGGCGGATCCTGTCCCCCCGCATCTTCGCCACCGGCAACCTCGTCACCTATCCCGGCAGCCATGGCGGCAGCATGGCGATCGAGATCGACAATTGGTCAGAGGACAAGCCGAAGCTTCTCAAATATCTGGAGGAGCAGAAGCCGGACATCGTGAAGCTGACGCTGGACGAGCATGGCTGGGGCACGCGACCGCTGATCACGCTGCTTCCGCTGGACCTCATGCAGGAGATCATCCTCGAGGTGAACCGCCACGGCATCGCCACGACTGCGCACACTTCCAGCGAGCTGCGCGCAACGGAGGCGATCTTCGCCGGCATCGACAGCCTCGCCCATCCGGTGATCCAGGGACCGATCACGGAAGAATTCGCCAAGCTGATGGCGGCCAAGAAGACGCCGATGGCGACCACTCTGACGATCGGCGAAGGCTATAGCCGCCTGGTCGAGCATCCCGACTATCTCGACCAGCCGCTCTACCAAGCTTCCTACAGCGCAGCCGAGATCGGAAAGCTGCGCACGGAGACCCTCCCCGCCTGGAAGGAGCGCGGCTGGACCTGGTGGATGAAGCTGATGACGCCTGTGGCGCAGGAAAACATGCGCATGATCGACGCTGCCGGCGGCGTCATCGCCATCGCCACCGACCAAACCCTGGGGCCGGCCGTGCATCGCGAGATGGAGCTGCTCCAGGCGGCCGGGGTGCCGGCCGCACGGATCGTCACCATTGCCACCCTCAACGGCGCCAGACATCTCGGCAAGGAGAACGAGCTGGGATCGATCGAGCCCGGCAAGCTCGCTGACATGGTGCTGCTCGGCGCCGACCCCACGGTCGACATCAACAATGCCAAGCAGATTGTCTGGGTGATGAAAGGCGGGCAGTTGGTCGAGGAGGACAAATTGCCGCTCGCCGGCGGCAGGCGCCCACTTCGACGCGACCAGCGTTAAGCTCACTCACTTGCCCAAGGTCGCGCGCCGCATCAGCGAAACGTCGAAGAAGAGCTTCGGTATGTATGCGCGCGCGGCCGCCATGGGAGCGGCGGGCGCCGATCTCATCCATCTCGAGCTCGGTAAGCCAATCCACGACACGCCGGCGCATATCAAGGAGGCCACGATCGCCGCCTTGCGCTCCGGCAAGGTCCATTATGGCGACCTCCAGGGCGAACGCGCTTTCCGGGAGGCGCTCGCGGACAAGCTGCAAAGCTTCAACCGGATCGACGCGTCGCCCGACGAAGTGCTGGTCGTCAACGGGCTGACCCAGGCGTCGTTCGCCGCCTTCATGGCGCTGATCGACCCGGGCGACGAAGTGATCCTGCTCGAGCCTTATTATCCGCAGCATATCGGCAAGATCGAGCTTGCCGGCGGCACCTGCGTCACGGTTCCGCTAGACGCGGAGAACGGGTTCAGCATCAGGGGCGACTGGATCGAGGCTGAGATCACCCCGCGCACGAAGATGATCGTGCTCGTCAATCCGTGCAACCCGACCGGCCGCGTCTACAGCCGCGAGGAACTGGACGCGGTCGCCCGTATCGCCGTTGCGCACGATCTCTTCGTCGTCTCCGACGAGGTCTACGAATATATCACCTTCGACCGCGCCGAGCATGTCAGCATCGCCTCGCTGCCGGGAATGGGGGAACGCACCGTCTCGATGTTCGCCTTCACCAAGGCCTATGCGATGGACGGCTGGCGGCTCGGCTATATCGCTGCCGATGCCTCTCTGATCCCGTCGCTGATGAAGATCACCGCGAACGAGGTCACCCACGTCAACACCTTCATCCAATATGGCGGCCTCGCCGCCGTCACCGAAGGCGACGCGGCGGTGTCGGAGATGGTGGCCGACGACCGGGTGAAGCGGGACAGGGTGGTGCAGGCGCTGAACCAGATGCCCGGAGTTCGCTGCGCGCTCCCAGAGGGCACGATTTACACGTTCCCGGACGTCAGCCAGACCGGCTGGTCCTCGCAGGCGCTGGCCGACGCGCTGCTCGAGAGGGCCCGCGTCGTGGTCGAGGCGGGCAGCTTCTACGGCGGCGCCGGCGAAGGACATCTGCGCGTCTGCTTCGGGTCGGTGACCCATGGCGAGATCGACGAGGCGATGGGCCGGATGTCCCGCTTCTTCAACAGCCTTCCGCCCAACCAGTGATCGCCGAGCTCCCGTTGATCATTGCGGCGGCGGCCGCGATGGTCCCGCCCGGCGAGGAGAAGTGGACGACGATCATCGTCACCGCCAGCCCTGCCCCTGATCGGGTGCTTCCGCCGGCGGTCGAGATCAGCGAAGAGGCGCTGCTCGAGCGGCAGCCCCGCAATGTCGCGGAAGCCCTGCGCCCTCTCCCTGGCGTCTCCGCCCGAACCAATTCACGCGGCGAGACCGTCGCTCGCGTTCGCGGTTCGGAGGAGCGTCAAACTCAGGTGTTCCTCGACGGCGCACCGCTAGCCGTCCCGTGGGACGGGCGCGCCGACATCGGCATCATTCCGGCCGGCCTGATCGGCGCCATCCGCGTGATCAAGGGCGCGGCGCCGATTGAGTTCGGCACCAATACGGTCGCAGGCGCGGTCGACCTGCAGACGCGTTCGGGAGGCGAGCGCAATCTGCGTGCCATCCTTTCCGCCGGCACGAACGGCTTCGGCGAAGCCGCCGCCGTCGCCACCCTTCCCGCAGGCGACGTCGCGCTGACCTTGGCAGCCTCCGGCCTGACGCGGGATCACGAGGCGGTGGCGAGCTACGCGGCCTTGCCGTTCAGCCAGGATCCCTCGGAAGGGCGCACGAACACGGATCTCGATTCCGGCACTCTTTTCGGCGCCGCACGCTTCGCAGCCGGGCCAGTCAGCCTCCGCGCCTATCTCCTGCACCTTCGCGCCCGCCGCGGCATCGCCCCGGAATCCGATCGCGACCCCGCACTCGCCGCTCCCCGCTACTGGCGCTACCCGCATATCGAGCAGACCCAGTTCAGCCTCTCCTCGTCGGTCGATCTCGCCGCTGGCACGGCCTTGTCGCTGGTCGGCTGGAGGCAGTGGTTCGAGCAGCGGATCGATCAATATCGCGACGTCACCTACACGGCGCTCCGCGGGCGACAGGAGGATGAGGACGACACGCATGGCGGCCGCCTCATCTTCAGGACCGAGCTTGATCCGGTCACGCTGCGACTGGCCGCGACCGCGCAGACCAGCCGCCACCGCCAAGTCGACACAGCTTTCCCCGCGGCACCCGGGCCGCGCCTCACCTATCGCCAGAATCTCTATACGCTCGGCGCCGAGGCTGACCTGCCCGTCGGCGCGGGCCGAGCCACGTTCGGCGCAGCGTACGACCGCGCCGAAAACCCGCTGACCGGCGACAAGCCCGCTCAGCCGGACCACGACGCCATCGCCTTTTCGGGCGCCTTCGCTACGCCGATCGGCGACGATCTTGCGCTCAAGCTGTCGGGCGGTCGGCGCACCCGCTTCCCCTCCTCCCGCGAATTGTTCGGGGAAGCGCTTGGCCGCTTCCTCCCGAACACCGACCTGAGCCCCGAGACCGCATGGCTCGCCGATCTCGAGCTGAGCTGGCGCCGCCCGGATTTCTCGCTTGTCCTCAACCCCTTCTACTCGCGCAGCACAGATACGATCAGCCAGCGGGTCGTATCTGTGAACGGCCGCAGCCTCAGGCAGCGTTTCAACCTGTCCGGCTCCACCAGCTACGGGCTGGATTTCGAGATGGACGCCGAACTGTCTGCACAGGTGAGCGCGGAACTGTACGGCACGCTGTTGCGCGCCCGTGCCGATGCCGGCGACGCCACCTTCCGCCGACTCCCCCAGCGGCCGAGCTATGAAGTGGGAGGCGCCTTGGACTACCGGCCCAGCGAGAAGCTATCGCTTCGCGCCGAATTTCGCCGGGTGGGGCCAGCCGTCGATCTTGGCCCAGACGGCGAGGGCGCCGAACTGCCGTCAGGCAATGAGATCAACCTGCGCAGCCGCTACCGTCTGTTGCAGAGCCTCGGCGGCCACCGCCTTTTCCTCACCGCCTCGATCGACAACGTCACCGACGACTTGATCACCCCACAGCTCGGCCTCCCCCTCCCCGGCCGAAGCTTCCGGATCGGCCTTCAGCTCGACTGACCGGTCGCGGGCACGGGCGAATGCCCCTGCCGCTTGCGGATGAAGTAGACGGCGGAGATGATCACCAGCCAGGGCACGCCGACAATCCAGGCGATGTTCCAGAACTCGGTGTCGAACAGCATCGTCAGCAGGATCGCGGCGAGCAGCACCAGTCCCGCAATCTGCAGATAGGGAAAGAAAGGCATCCGCACCGGCAGCTCCGCATCCGCATGGTGGCGGCGGAACCGAAGATGGCTGACGAGGATGAACATCCACACCGTGATCGCTCCGAAGATCGCGATGCCGAACAGGTAATTATAGGCGAGCGGGGTGAACATCGAGACGCTGGCCGCGAGCAGGATGCAGAGGCCCGAGGTCAGGATCGCGCCGACCGGCGTACCGTTGGCGCTGAGCCTGCCGAGATAGCCCGGTGCATGATTGCCGCGCGACAGCGAGAACAGCATCCGCGAGGCGAGATAGATGTTGGTGTTCATGCTCGACAGCGCCGCGCTGATCACGACGAAGTTCATGATCCCGGCGGCATGCGGGATGCCGGTATAGGCGAGCACCTTCACGAACGGGCTCTGCTCGACCACCTGCGCCCCGGACTCGGTCCAGGGCACGAAGCTGACGACGATGGTGAGCGCGAGCAGGTAGAAGAGGATGAGCCGCGCCGCCATGGTGCGGAGCGCGGCGGGGATCGCCTTTTCCGGCTCCTTGGTCTCGCCAGACGTGACGGCGATCACCTCGATGCCGACGAAGGAGAAGATGCCGATCAGCACGCCCATCCATACACCGGTGAAGCCGTTCGGCATGAAGCCGCCCGGCAGCCCCGTAAGGTTCCGCATGCCGACGGGAGCCGTGCCGATGCCGAAGATCGTCGCCGCCCCGAGAATGATGAACAACACGATCGCCGCCACCTTGATGAAGGCAAACCAATATTCGAACGTGCCGAAATCGGAGACGGAGCGCGAATTGACGTAGAGGAGGATGAAGGCGAAGCCGAGCGACCACATCCAGACCGGGACGTCCGGTACCCAGAAAGTCATGTAGACGCCCGCCGCGACCGCCTCGCCTCCGACGGCGATCACCTGCGCGATCCAGTAAGTGTAGCGGACGACGAAGCCCGACCAGGGATTGAGATAGGTCTCGGCGTAGGTGCCGAAGGAGCCGGCGGTCGGGTGAACCACAGCCATTTCGGACAGACTGAACACCATCACCACCGCCGCGAACCCGGCGATGATGTAGCTGAGGATGACGGCGGGGCCGGCATAATTGATCGCGATCCCGCTCCCCATGAAGAGCCCGGTCCCGATCGCGCCGCCCAGGCCGATCATCACGACCTGCGCCTTGGTGAGCCCCTTGTTCAGACCACTTTCGCGATCAACAGCCGGGATATCGTTCAACGGGGACCTCTCGCTTCCGGGACACATGGCGACTCTCGTCCCAGCCCGGCGTAGCACAGGAAATCGAGACCGAGAATTTGTTTTAAGCTTATAACAATGGCCTCCTTGTCAGTGAAACCTGTGCGGCGACGGGACGTCATAAGAAAATTGACCGCCCGCGGAGCAGTCGACATCCTGGCGAGGATGCAACCGATGTTCTTGCGCGTCAGCCTTGTCATGGTCCTGCTCTGCATGGCTTGGCCGTCTGTGGCCGGCCCGCTCCCGGTGACATGCATCCGGGACATGAAGGAAGACCCGGCGCAGATACGAACCCTGTTCGATCGGGTGGATCGAATGCAGGTTCGGGAGTTGTTCGCCTCCAATGTGCGCTTCTATTCGGCCGACCGAGGCTTCATCCCGATCGACGACTTCGTTCTGCGCGCGAACTTCCACGACGCTCGGGAGGATGAGTCTGCGCTGGTCGTGAGAGCAATTCGACGCCTTCAATTCAACGGCGCAGAGCGGCACGACGCAGCCTATGTGGTGAGCACGACGAGGTCAGCCTGGTTCGATCGAGGTTCCGTTGCGACGAGCAACTATACGCCGATCAGCGACACTTGGCTGGTGAGCTTCAGCGGCTGCAAGATCGGCACTGTTCGTGAGGTCCCGGAGCTCAGCTATCTCGTCGATGCAGAACGACCCTAAGCGATCCAGGGCCGCCGGAAGCGGACGTCGGGCTGCTCTTCAGCACTAGAACAAACCCTTGAGCCCTTTGCGGACGACAAACAGCTTTTCCTTCCTCGGCCGGTCGCGATCGTAGGCGTCGAGCACGCTTTCGGCGTCTTCCAGGAAGGTCTCGATCGCGTCCATCGCGTCTCCGACGGAGTTCCAGTTCACGTTGGCTCCGCTCTCCATCACCTGCCTGATGGCAGAGAGGCTTCTTCTGGCGCCGAGACCGGCGGTCGCCATGTCGGAAAGCCCCGGCACGGTTTCGAACAGCTGGACGCTTCCGCCCAGCTGCAGCAGCCGCATGCGCCGACTGAGCGTCTCCAGCCTCTTCTCGACGCGCCGAAACCGGGTCGCGAGAAAGATCCTCTTGAGCACCGGCAGGATCATCATCTCGAAAGAATGGCAAGGCGCTAGCGCGCCATCAACCCGCCTTCTGTCCGGGCCCGGCGGACAGGAGCCGCTCCGCGAGCGTTCAGCTGCAGCGCTGCCAGCCCGGTCCGCGGACGAAGCGGCCGGGAGTTGCACCGGTATGCTCGCCGTCCCGCAGCACCGGGACGCCGTTCACCAGCACGTGGCGCATGCCGGTCGCATACATCTGCGGCTTCTCGAATGTGGCATGGTCGGCGATGGTCGCGGGATCGAAGATGGCGAGGTCAGCGAAGAAGCCCGCCTTCAGCGCCCCCCGATCCTTGATGCCGAGATTTTCAGCTGGAAACGAAGTCAGGCGCCGCACCGCTTCGGGCAGCGGCACCAGCTTCTCGTCGCGCACGTAGCGGCCGAGCAGGCGGGCGAAGTTGCCGTAGGCGCGCGGATGCGTGCCCGATTTCAGGAACGCGCCTTCCGGAGCCTGGCCGGCCGCGTCCGAGCCGAAGCTCATCCAGGGGAGCTGGACCTGGCGCCGGACATTGTCCTCGGACATCAGGAAATAGACGGTGCCGACGCGGCTCTCGTCGCGCATCACCAGCTCCATCGCCGTCTCCTCCGGGCTCTTGCCCCAGAGCTTCGCCACCTCGGCCAGCGTCTTCCCGGTATATTGCTTCATCGCCTCCTGCTTGAAGCCGACCAGGATCATCTTGTCGGGTCCGGCGCCGAGGTAGAGATTCTCCCACCCCTGCCCCGGCCGCTTCATCTCGGCTGCGACGCGCGCGCGCACCGCGGGATCCTTCAGCCGCTCGACCCAGCGCTCGAGACCGCCGTCCTGCACCCACAGCGGCATCGCTGCGTCGAGACCCGTCGCGCCGGCGGTGTAGGTGTACATGTCGGTGGTGATGCGCAGCCCCTCGGCACGAGCTGCCTCGATGCGTTTGACGACCTCGGGCAGCTTGTCCCAATTGTCGCGGCCGGCCATCTTGAGGTGGTAGATTTCGGCCGGGCCGCCGCTGCGGCGAGCGATCTCGATCAGTTCGTCCACCGCCTCGAGCAGCCGGTCGGCCTCCGAGCGCATGTGGCTGATATACATGCCGCCGCAACGGGCGGATTCGGTGGTGAGCGCGACCAGCTCGTCGGTCTCGGCGAAATTACCGGGCGCGTAGATGAGCGAGCTGCCGACCCCCATCGCGCCCTCGTTCATCGCCTGCCGGACGAGCGTGCGCATGCGGGCGAGCTGTTCCGGCGTCGGATCGATATCGTTCTCGCCGAGCTCGTGGATGCGCACGGTCGCGGCGCCGACGAAACTGGCGACGTTGGGCGCTACGCCCTTGCGCTCGAGGAACTGCAGATAGTCGCCGAGGCTGGTCCAGCTGACCGGATATTTGATGTCGTCCTGCCGCTCGACCAGCAGCCGCTTCATCTCGGGGTTGAGCGGGCCCATCGACCACCCTTCCCCCATGACCTCCAGCGTCACGCCCTGGCGAATGTCGCTCTGGCCGCGTCCGTCCTCGATCAGCGATTCCGTCGACCAGCTCAGCATGTTGATGAAGCCTGGCGCGACGGCGAGGCCGGTGGCGTCGATCTCGGTCTCGGCGGTGCCGGCGATATCGCCGCCCACACGAACAATCCGGTCGCTCCGGATCGCGACATCGCCGACATAAGGCGCGCCGCCGCTGCCATCGTAGATCGTGCCGTCGCGGACGATCAGGTCGTAGCGCTCGGCGGGCTGCGTGGTGGTGCAGGCCGGCAGGGCGAGGCAGGCGGTGACGAGGAGGACGGAGCGAAGCGAGCGAAGCATTTTGTCTCTCCCGAAGGTCATCGTTCGCGTCCCTCCGACGACGCTACAATACGCCGCGCAGGTCGATCCAGCAGCAGGAGCAGAACGGCCGCCGCCCCGGCAATCGCCGCCATCAGCAGGAAGAAGGGCGCATGGTGGATGCGGCTCCAGAGACGCCCCACCTGTCCGGCGGCGAGGCTGCCCGTGAAGATCGCGAAATACCAGGCCGCGACGGTGCTGGCGCCGAGCCGCGGCGGCGCGAGCCGGGCGAAGATGCCGAGGCCGTTGGGGAGGATGTAGAGCTCGCCCAAAGTGAAGATGATCATGAAGGCCAGCAGCCAGAGCCAGCTCGCCTGCCCCGCCCCGGCGGCGCTCTCGGCCGCGGCGAGCAGCGCGTAGGAGAGGCCGACCAGCACCGCGCCGACCGCCATCTTCTGCATCACCGTGAGTTCACGACTCTGTTCGGCCTGGCGCCGCCACCAGGTGAGCAGCAGCGGCGTGACGGTCATCACCAGCAGCGGGTTCAGCGAGAAGAACCAGGTCGCCGGGATCTCGAAACTGCCGACGAAGCGGTTGACGTCGTCACGCATCCACAATGCTACGGTGTTGCCGATCTGCTCGTACGCTCCGCGGAACACGGTGACCGCAGCGCCGATGCCGAGCAGCAGGAAGAGCGTGTCGCGGCCACGATGCGAGCGCTCGGGCGCAGGCTCGCCGGTGACCGGCTGCCGCTCCTTCGGCAGGTATTTACCGCCGGCGAGGTAGATGACGAGGCCGGCCAGCATGCCAACCCCGGCCGCGCCAAAACCCCAGTGCCAGCCATAGGTCTCGCCCAGGAACCCGCAGATGAGCGGCGCCAGGAACGCGCCGACATTCACGCCGACATAATAGACGTTGTACGCCCACGGCCGCCGCGGGTCGCCGGCGGCGTAGAGGTCGTTGATCTGGCTCGGCAAGGTCGGCAGGAACAGACCGTTGCCAAGCGCGATGGTGGCGAGCGCGGGGTAGAAGAGCGGCTCGAACGCCATCATGAAATGGCCCATCGCCATGATGCTGGCGCCGATCGTCACGGCACGCCGCTTGCCGAGCCAGCGGTCGGCGATGGTGCCGCCGATGATCGGCGTGAAATAGGCGAAGGCTGTGTAGAAGCCGTAGGTGGAGGACGCCGCTTCCTGATCGAACAGCAGGGTCGTGGTCATGTAATAGACCAGCAGCGCGCGCATGCCGAAGTAGGAGAATTGCTCCCACATGTTGGTGAGGAACAAGACAGTGAGGCCGCGCGGCTGGCCGAACCAGGTCGGCTCCCTTGCCCGCGCAGCGTCCGTCATGCGGTGGCGAGCGCGCCGCCGGCCCAGACCGCCTCGTCGCACCAGATCGTGCCGTCGTCGCGATATGTGACGGGCGGCTCGCGGTCCCGGTCGAGGAAAGTGGGGCCGTCGAGGTCGACTACGTCGCAGAGCTGGCCGACGACAAAGGCAGGCGCCATCGCAAGGCTGGTGCTGATCATGTTGCCGACCATCACCTTGAGGCCGAGCTCGCGGGCTCGGTGCGCCATCTGCAACGCTTCGGTAAGGCCGCCACACTTGTCGAGCTTGATGTTGACCACGTCGAAGCGTCCGACGAGCCCTTCGACGTCGGCGAGAGAAAGCGCACTCTCATCGGCGGCGATCGGTATCGGCGAACTTACGCCTTCCAGATCTGCTTCAGAGCCGCGCGGCAGCGGCTGCTCAAGCAGCGAAACCCGATGGTCGGCGAGGAGGGCGATCAGGCGTTCGAGACCATCGCGCCGATAGCCTTGATTGGCATCCACTCCGAGCCAAACGTCGGGGCGTGCCCGGCGCACGGCCTGCACCCGCGCCGCATCGAGATCGAACTCGCCGCTGAGCTTGAGCTTGATCGCCTGTGCCGTGGCATAGCGGCGGGCGCCCTCCTCGACCGCCGCAGGATCGTCGGCGCTCAAGGTGAAGGTCGTCACCAGCGGCCGCGGCGGGGCGATGCCGGCGATCTGCCAGGCCGGCCGCGCCTGCCGTGCCGACTCAAGCTCCCAGAGCGCACAATCGACGCCGTTGCGGGCGCCGCCCGGCGGCAGCAGTGATTGCAGCTCATAGCGGTTGATCCCCGCCTCGATAGCGGCCCGGTGAGGTTCCAGCGCGGCCAGCATCGTCTCGGCCGTCTCGCCGAGATAATAAGCGCCCGCCGCCTCGCCTCGGCCGCGATGCGCGCCGTCCTCGACGGTGACGACGATCACGTCGAACCCCTCGAAGACATAGCCGGAGATGCGGAACGGCGCCTTGAGCTGGAGGCGCTTGACCGCGATCCTCATCCGCATCGGCATCGGCATCAGTAGTTGGTGCCGAAGTCGAGGAGGTGGAAGGCGAAGCCGACCCAGACCACCACCAGGCCTGCGAAGACCAGAGCGATGCTCCACGCCTTCGCCCACCGGCTCCGCCGGCCGCGCCACACCTGCACGAGATACCAGACGAACACGGCTAGGCCGCCGAGGAAGGCGACGAAGCTGAGGACCTGGAGCAGGATGAGGAGCGGATCGAACGCGCCGGCGAGGTTGGACAGGTCGCTGAACAGCATGGTCATCAGGGTCGCCCAACCGGCAAGGACCAGCAGGATGAGCAAGGCGGCGCCCCGAGAAAGCCGGTAGCCGAGCAGCTCCCGCCCAGCGAGAGGGAACGTCGCGCCATGGTAGCGGCGCACCCGCCAGCGGATCGGCCAGAGCAGCACCGTCACCAGCAGGATCAGGAGGCTGATCTGGAGCAGCGGCATGACGAGCGCCGCATTCTTATAGAAAGGCGGGCGCTCGAAGACGGTGAAGGCCGACATGATCGACAGGCTCCACCTCTTCACTTCGCCATCCTCGACGACGGCGGCAAGCTGCTGGTGGCTGTTGCGGTCCTGCCAGACGAACGGGCTGACCTCCACCCAGTGGGAGGGATAGCCGGTCAGCCCGAACTCCGCCGGCGTGACCAGCCGACCTTCAGGCCCCGCCGACAAGGTCATCTGGCCGAGCAATTGCGTGATATTGATGAACGTGCTCTCGGCGCGGCGCGACGCCATCCAGTTGCCGGACATCATCTGAGCATGTTCGGCCGCGACCTTCTCTGGCACGCCGGGGACTTCCCGTGCGGGCGGAGCCGGGAAATAACGGTCCGCGAAGCGCGAGAAGAGTCCCACCCGCACCCCGTTCGACGCGCCATTCTCACCGCCGCTGTTGAGCGACAAATAGAGTCCCGTATTCTCGTTGCGGAACAGGTGCAGGGACGAGTGGAAGGCACCGGTATCGCCGAGATGGGCGATCACCTCCCGACCGTTGATGTTGGTCTCGAAGAAGCCAAGCCGCATCCTGTCGAGCGGCGGGATCATTGTCAGGGCCGTCTCTTGCATCAGCCGCGCCGTCTCGGGCTTCAGGATGCGCTGCCCGTTCAGCTCGCCGCCATTGAGGTGGGCGATCATGAACCGCGCCATATCAGTGCCGGTCGAAGACATCGAACCGGCCGGCGCCGGCCCAACCAGCTCGAATGGGACCACCTCGCCCGATGCCTGACGATAGCCGCTCGACATCATTGGGCGGAGCTGCGGCGGCAGCGGCTGGCGGAAAGTCGAATGACGCATGCCGAGCGGCGCATGGATGTGCCGGTCAACATAGTCGTTGAACGGCTCGCCCGAGACCCGCTCGACGATGTAGCCGGCAAGCGACGTGGCGTAGTTGGAATATGCCGGCGTCGTCCCCGGCGCGAAGATGCGATGCGGGATCCAGCGCTTGAGCAGCGCGTCATAGGGCGGGATCGTCGCCGGGACGTTCTCGATCAGGTTCTTGACCTGCTCCTCGAAGCCGGCGGTGTGGGTCATGATCTGCCGCATCGTGACCGGCTTCCCCTCATAGGGGGGAATCTTGAAGTCGAGATAGCGGTTCACGTCGGCATCGAGATCGATCCGACCCTGCTCGACCTGCTGCATCACCGCTGTCCAGCTGATGAGCTTGGAGATCGAGCCCGGCCGGAACAGGGTGCGCGCCGGATCGACCGGTCGCCGCGACTTCACGTCGGAAAAGCCATAGCCTCGCTGAGCGACGATCTGGCCGTCCCGCACCACGACGACGACGGCGCCTGCGATATCCGCTTCCGCCAAGGCATGGGGCATGTAGCCGTCGAGCCAGGCGTTGACGTCCTGAGAAACGAGCTGCGGCGCAGAGGACGGCTGGGGCTGAGGAACCGGAGTCGCCCCCTCGGCGCGCTCGGGCGATTCGGTGGTCACCGGCGGCGCGAGCGGATTGAGGCGCTGCGCGGTGGCGCCGATTCCCGCCAGCGCCAAAGCAGCCGCAATCAGATACTTGGCACGGCCCATCTCGCATTCCTCCTGCTGCCGCCCATTTGCTTTTCGTGCTCAACCCGCATTATGGATGCACGTAGCAACGGATCTCTGTCTGATCAGGCCATAATCATCCTGAACAGAGAAATGTCAAACGAGATCGGAACAGGTGTCATGGCGGACGCGCGACGATCGAAGGAACAGCCCACGCTGGGCCAGCTGATGAAGGGCCTGCGTGCCCGCAACAGGTGGACGCTCAAGGAGATGAGCGAGCGCAGCGGCATCCCGATGTCGACCCTGTCCAAGGTGGAGCACGACCGGCTGACGCTGACCTATGACAAGCTGCTGCAGCTGAGCCAGCGCCTGCGGATCCGCATGTCCGAGTTGTTCGCGGAGGCGAGCGAACCTGAGGAGGCGCCGGTCACCGCGCGGCGCAGCATCGGCCAGATCGATCGCTCCGTGCGCGTGACCACGCCTAATTACGACTATCATTACCTCTGCACTGAATTGCGCCGGAAGCGGATGATCCCGGTGATCACGACGATCCGCGCCAAGTCCTTGGCAGAGTTCGGCGAACTCGTTCGCCACCCCGGGGAGGAATATGTCTACGTCCTCACCGGCCGGATCGAGGTCCACACCGAATTCTACGATCCCGTGCTGCTGGACGAAGGCGAGTCGATCTACATCGATTCGAACATGGGTCACGCCTATCTCGCCGCCCCCGGCTGCGACGAGGCGACGACGATCGGCGTCTGCTCCAGCGCCGAAGAGGACCTGATGAGCTCCCTGCTGGGCTTGCATGGCTCGGACAAGGTGGCGAGCCCTCCCACTCCGGCCAACGAGGCCGATGCGCCTTCCGGCGCCAAGCGGCCGAAGCGTCAGCCGAGCGAACGAGGCGGCCGCAGACGCGCCTGAGGACTCCTGCTTACAAGATCGTTTGACAATTCTCCGGTTGGGACAATAGTGTCTCAATCAAGCTTTCCTTGTCCGTGAGGCAACGGGAGTGGGAGGAGCGTCAGCGCGACTGCAACAGCGGCGCGCGATCGGAGGAGGGCCTAATGATCAGCCGTAAGTCGAAATCCATCTACGCCGCGCTGTCGGCTTCGACCGCTCTTTCGGCCATGGCGGCGCCCGCCTGGGCGCAGGATAGCGGCGCCATCGAGAGCCCGACCAGCGAAGCCGGACAGCAGGATGCGGCGCCAGACCAGATCATCGTCACCGCGCAACGGCGCGAGCAGACGCTGATCGAGGTGCCTCAGTCGGTCTCCGTCATCGGCGGCGAGACGCTCGACCGGCAGGCCGCGCGCAGCTTCCTCGATTATGCGCAGCTCGTGCCCGGCCTGACCCTCACGCAGGAGAATCCCGGCGAGACGCGGCTCATCCTTCGCGGCATCAACACCGGCTCCGTCTCCTCCTCGGTCGCCACCTATGTCGACGACACCGCCTTCGGCGCCAGCGGGAGCCTGTCCAATTCCGCCATCCTCGCCGGCGACTTCGACACGTTTGACGTCGCCCGCGTCGAAGTGCTGCGCGGGCCCCAGGGCACGCTCTACGGCGCAAACGCATTGGGCGGCGTGCTCAAGTTCGTGACCGCCCTCCCCAGCACCGACCGCTTCGAGGCACGCGCCCAGGCCGGCATCGAGGATACGCGCTACGGCGAGACCGGCTATACCGGCAATGCGATGGTCAACGTCCCGCTCGGCGACACCCTCGCCTTCCGCGCGAGCGGCTTCTACAAGAAGAATGGCGGCTATATCGACGCCGCCGGCCGCGACGGCCGCAACGTCAATGCCAGCGACAGCTACGGCGGACGCGCGTCGCTCCTGTTCACGCCTAACGATGCCCTCTCGGTGCGGCTGTTCGCCCTGCTCCAGAATATCGAAACCGACTCGCCCTCGAGCTTTGCGGTCAATCCGCAGACGCTGCGGCCCGTCGATCCGGTGACGGGCGCCAGGCTCAGTGAAGCGAATCGCCGCCGCTACGAGCGGATCGCCGAATTCAACAGAATCGACTACCGACTTTATGCCGGCACGATCGACTATGATTTCGGCTTCGCGAACCTGACCTCGATCACCAGCTATAGCGAGCAGCAGCGCGACGAACTGGGCGACGTCAGCACCACGGAGGCGTTCCGCGGCCTCGCCAATGCCATCTATGCCCCGACCGCACCGAACACCGTCGGCGCGTCGTTCGAGAACGATGTCGAGGTCGAGAAATTCACGCAGGAAGTCCGCCTGCAGTCACCCGACAGCGACCGCTTCGAGTGGCTGATCGGCGGCTATTATACCGACGAGAAGACCGGGCTGATCCAGGAGGTCCTGCCCTTCACCCTGGCGACCCAGGCGTTCATCCCGACGCCGGGCAGCTTCGGCCCCTTCACCTTCGACCGGTTCGTCACCTCGCAGATCCTCGCCAAATATGAGGAGATCGCGGCCTTCGGAAGCGCGACGATCAAGTTCGGCGACCGCTTCGATATCACCGCCGGCGGCCGGTACAGCCATAACGAGCAGGAAGCGACCACGGCCGTAATCCAGATAGGTATGGGCGCACCGCAGACCGGCGAATCGTCAGAAGGCGTGTTCACCTGGTCGATCTCCCCGCGCTTCGAGTTCAACGACCGGGCGTCTCTCTACGGGCGCGTCGCCAAGGGCTACCGTCCGGGCGGTCCCAACTTCATTCCGCCGGGCGCGGGCGCGGACTTCCCGACCCAGTTCAATTCCGACACGGTGGTCTCCTACGAGATCGGCTTCCGCGCTCAGACGCCAAACCGCACTTTGGCGCTGGACGGTTCGCTCTACTATATCGACTGGGACGACATCCTGATCCTGAGCTCCGCGATCGTGAACGGTACTCCGGTGGGCGTGAACTCCAACGGCCGGCGCGCCCGCAGCAAGGGCGCCGAATTGACGGCCACGATGCGCCCGACGCCGGGCCTGTCGATAATCGCCAATGCCGCTTATAACGACGCGGAACTCCGCGACGACACCATTCCGCCCGGCGGGGGTCTCAATCTCACCGGCGGCCTTGCCGGCGACCAGCTGCCCTACACACCTGAGATCACGGCCAATGTGTCGGCCGATTACGAATGGTCGGTGGGCCCCGATGTCGAGGCGTTCGTCGGCGGCAACGTTCGCCTCGTCGGCGACCAGACCGCCGGCTTCAGCGCCGCCTATCGCGCTGCCTTCGGCGAGCGGATCGAGATCGACGGCTACACGACGGTCGATCTGCGTGCAGGCGTCAATTTCGGCCGCTTCTCGGTGCAGGCTTATGCCCGCAACCTGTTCGACGAATATGGCGTGGTCAGCGCAGGCGGCTTCCCGAGCGTGGTGCAGCCGGCGCTGGGCGGAACGAGCATCCAGTATATGACCGCTTCGACGATCCGTCCCCGCACCTTCGGGCTCATCTTCGGGGCGGAGTTTTGAACCGAGCCGGGCTCGCGCTCGAGCCCGGCAGCGGCAGCGAGGGGCGCCCGAGCCCGGCAGGGCTCGACCTGCCGCAGCCTTATCTGCTCTTCCTCGGCGACACGACCGAGCCGGGCTATGCCAAGACGGCCTTCGGCCTGCGCGACTGGGCGGCCGAGCGCTGCGTGGGCGAGTTCGTCCTGCCGGGCGGCACGGTCAGCACGGGGCTGCCGACGCTGAGCTTGGCCGAAGCGCGCGATCGCGGTGCGCGGTCGCTGGTGATCGGCGTCGCCAATTCCGGTGGGGTGATCAGCGCCGCATGGCTGCCGGCACTGATCGAGGCCGCGGCGTGCGGCTTCGACATCGTCAGCGGGATGCACGGCAAGCTGCGCGAAATACCGGGCCTCAAGGCGGCCGCGGACCGCAGCGGCGTCCGGCTGATCGAAGTCCGCGAGCCGCCGCCCGACATCCCGGTGGCGACCGGCCGCAAGCGCAGCGGCCAGCGCCTCCTCACCGTGGGCACCGACTGCGCCTTGGGCAAGAAATATACGGCGCTCACCGTCGCCCGGGAGCTGGCGCGGCGCGGCGTCCCCGCCGACTTCCGCGCGACCGGGCAAACCGGGATCATGATCGCCGGCCGCGGCATTCCGATGGACGCGGTGGTGGCCGATTTCGCGGCGGGCGCCGCGGAATTGCTGAGCCCCGACGCTCCACCCGGTCACTGGGACGTGATCGAGGGCCAGGGTTCGCTGTTCCATCCCGCTTATGCCGGCGTCGCACTGTCCCTGCTTCACGGCAGCCAGCCCGACGTGATCATCGTCTGTCACGAGCCGGGCCGGACAGCGACTCTCGGCCATCCTGGCTATCGAGTGCCCGAGATCGACGAGACGATCGCACTCAATATCCATCTCGGCACACGCACCAATCCGGCCATCCGGTGCGGCGGTGTGAGCCTCAATACCGGCGCCTTGTCGGAGGGCGAGGCGGAGCGGCTGATCGCGGCCGAGAGCGACCGCCTCGGCCTGCCGGTTGCCGATCCGGTGCGCGGAGGCCACTCTCTCGATCGCATGATCGACTTCATTCTGGCGGCCGCATGAGCACGGAAGCAGGCCCGAGCTGGTTCCAGCGGTTCCTGCTACCGGGGCTTGCCTTCAAGGCGGTGGTGATCGGCGGCGGCTATGCGACCGGCCGCGAGCTTGCCGAATTCTTCATTCCGAGCGGCCCTTGGGGCGGCCTTTTGGGCATGATCCTCGCGATGCTGATCTGGAGCGCTGTCTGCGCACTCACCTACGCCTTCGCGCATATGACCGGCACCTCCGATTATCGAAGCTTCTTCCGCAGCCTGCTCGGCCGCTTCTGGATCATCTTCGAAATCGCCTGGCTGCTGCTGCTCGTGCTGATCCTGGCGGTGGTCGCGGCCGCCGCGGGCTCGATCGGCGGCGCCTTGTTCGGTTGGCCGGAATGGGTCGGCACGCTGATCCTCTCCGCCGCCATCATCGGCGTCACCGCCTACGGCACCGAGGCGGCCGAGCACCTGTTCCGCTACTCGTCGACCTTGATCTACGTCGTCTACGCCCTCTTCCTCATCCTCGCCTTGGCAAGCTTCGGCGACCGCATCGGGCCGCAGCTCGCCCGTCCGGTCCCGACCGACGGCTGGGTGGTCGCTGGCGTCACCTATGCCAGCTACAATGTCGTCGCTGCGGTCGCGATCCTGCCCTTCCTGCGCCACCTCACCAGCCGCCGCGACGCAGTGGTCGCCGGCCTGCTCAGCGGGCCGCTGGCGATGCTGCCGGCGATCCTGTTCTTCCTCTGCATGGCGGCTTTCTACCCAGAGGTCGGGGCCGAGGCGCTCCCGTCCGACTTCCTGCTGCGCCGGATCGACCTCACCTGGTTCCAGCTCCTCTTCCAGCTGATGATCTTCTGTGCCCTGCTCGAAACGGGCATCGGCATCGTCAACGCCTTCCACGAACGTGTCGCCAATCGCCGCGGCGAGAATAAGCTCTCGCTGAACGCGCGCTTCGGGATTGGCGCCGCCCTCGTCCTCGGCTCGGCCTTCGCAGCCTCCGCCATCGGCCTCGTCGGCCTGATCGCTCGCGGATACGGCGCCTTCGGCTGGATCATGCTCGGCCTGTTCATCCTGCCGCTGGCCACATTGGGCCTGTGGAGGCTGAGCCGCGCTCCCGATCCCTCCCCTGCCTACTCACCAGGAGTTTCGCCATGAACCGTCTGTCGCTCGCAATGGTCGTCGCGCTCGGCTGGACGACCTCGCTCTCCGCGGCGCCGCCGGCCCAGCTCGATCAGCGCGTCGAACAGCTGCGAAGCAAATATGGCGTTCCCGGCGTCACCATCGCCATCGTCGAAACCGGGCAGCCGGCGCTCGCCCGCGGCTATGGCGTACGCGACCTCGCCAACAGGCAGCCCGTCAACGCCGACACGATCTTCGCCACCGGCTCGACCGGCAAGGCCTTCACCACGGCGGCGCTCGCCATTCTGGTCGACGAAGGCAAGCTGCGCTGGGACGACAAGGTGATCGATCACATGCCGGACTTCCGCATGTACGATGCCTGGGTGACGCGCGAGCTGACGATCCGCGACCTCCTCGTGCACCGCAGCGGCCTCGGCCTCGGCGCCGGCGACCTCCTGTTCCTGCCGAAGAGCGACCTGTCGCGGGCCGAGACGGTGAAGCGCCTCCGCCACATCAAGCCGGCGACCAGCTTCCGCAGCGGCTACGCCTACGACAACGTGCTCTACATGGTCGCCGGGCAGCTGATCGAGGAGGTCAGCGGCCAGACATGGGAGGAGTTCGTCAAGACGCGGATCTTCCGCCCGGCGGGTATGGTCAATTCGACCTCATCGAGCGCCGATCGCCTCGCCAGCCCCAACCGTGCCCGTCCGCACGCACGGCTCAACGGCGCCATCCGCGGCCTCGGCGATCAGGTTCCACTCGACGAGGTCGCCAGCGACCTCGGCAGCAACGCCGCGCCCGCCGGCGGCCTCTCGATCAGCGCCAACGACATGACCAATTGGCTCCAGCTCCAGCTCGCCCGCGGCGCGCTGCCAAGCGGGCGCCTCTTCAGCGAAACCCAGTCCGCGCAGATGTGGCAGCCGGTGGTCCTGACGCCCAATTCGGCGCTGTCGCCCGACCTCAAGCCGGTGCAGCCGATGTTCTCCACCTATGCGCTCGGCTGGACCGTGCAGGATTATCGCGGCGCCAAGCTCGTCTGGCACGGCGGTGCCGTGCTCGGCTCGCTCGCCGCGGTCGCTCTGCTGCCCGATCAGGGCGTGGGGATCTACGTCGCCGCCAACTCGGAGGAAGGCGAGGTCGTGCGCGGCCTGCTGTACGAGCTGCTCGACCATTATCTCGGCCTTCCGGCGACCGGCTGGACCGAGAAGCTGGCCGCTTTCAAGGCTGCTCGAGCGGCCAAGGCGGTCGAAGTCATCCGGGCACCCGGGAAGCGGCCCGCCAAATCCAGCCCCTCCCTGCCGCTCGCGCGCTATGCGGGAAGTTACAACGATCCTTGGTACGGCACGATCACCATCCGCGAGGACAGGGGCAACCTCACCGTCGCCTTCCCCAATCGTCCTGCGATGAAGGCCACGCTCGACCATTGGCAATATAACACGTTCCGCACCGTCTTCGCCGACAAGTCGATCGAGCCGGCCTTCGTGACCTTCAGCCTCGATGCGGACGGAAAGATCGATCGCATCACGATGAAGGCGGTCTCGCCGCTGGCCGACTTCAGCTGGGACTATCACGACCTTCTGTTCACGCCCGTCAAGGACACCGCCAGTCGCTGAGCAGCGATCCAGACCCACCCTCCATCAGATCGAGAGCGCCATGAAGAAGTCCGCCCTGAAGTCGATCCTTGCCCTCGCCTTGCTGAGCCTCCCCGCCGCGCTCGTAGCGCAGACGACGGCGGCCGCGGACACGCCGGGCAAGACCGCTTCCGGCGTCGCCTACACCCAGCCCAGGGACTGGACGGCCACGGTCAGGGGCCCAGCGACGATCTTCGCCGCCCCTGAAGGCAATCTCAGCATCGCCGTCGTCGAAGCCGGCACCGCGGCCGGCGCGCAGGAGGCTGCGGCCAAGGCATGGTCGCTCTACAAGCCGGACGCCGCGCGCAAGGTGCGGCTGGTCACCGCAGGGCCGCCTGGCGAAGGTTGGGACGAGCGCGTCAGCATCTCCTATGAAACTTCGCCCAATGAAAAGGCCGTCGCTTCAGCGCTGGCGATGCGAAAAGGCACGTCCTGGACGGTGATGATCGCCGACGGGTCGGAAGCGACGTTCGGCAAGCGCTCGGCCGCCGCTTCGATCATCCAGCAGAGCCTGCGGCCTGCCGGATTCCAGCGCGAGAGCTTCGCCGGCAAGGCGGCGCACCGTCTCAGTCCCGAGCGTATCCAGATGCTGCGCGACTTCGTCGCCGAGTCCGCGCGCACTCTTGAGGTGCCGGGAGTGGGGATCGCTCTGATCGATCAGGGCAAGGTCGTCTGGCAGGGCGGCGTTGGCGTGCGCCAGCTCGGCTCCCCGGCGCCGGTAGACGAGAACACCAAGTTCATGGTCGCCTCCAACACCAAGGGAATGGCGACCTTGCTGCTCTCGGTGCTGGCCGACGAAGGCAAGCTGAAGTGGGACCAGCCGGTCACGGAGCTTTACCCCTCTTTCCGCCTGGGCAGCGACGCCACGACGAAGTCGACGCTGGTCCGCCACCTCGTCTGCGCCTGCACGGGCCTGCCGCGGAAGGACTTTGCCTTCATCCTCGCCGACCGGGGCGCACCGGCCGCCGACACCTTCCGTCAGCTTGCAGTGACCCAGCCGACCAGCGGCTTCGGCGAGCTGTTCCAGTATAACAACCTGATGGCCTCGGCCGCCGGCTATCTCGGCGGCGCGCTGGCTTACCCAGGCATGGAGCTCGGCGCCGCCTTTGACAAGGCCATGGAGGAGAAAATCTTCGAGCCGCTCGGCATGCGCAACACCACCTTCGATTTCGCGGAAGGCATGCGCGGCAATTGGGCGCGGCCGCACGGCCTCGATGTCGACGGGCGCATGGTGCCGATGTCGAACGCCTTCAACGAGACCGTCTATCCGCACCGTCCCGCCGGCGGCGTCTGGTCGACCGCGGCGGACATGGCGCGCTATGCGCAGCTCGAACTGTCGAAGGGGCTCACCCCCGAAGGTAAGAGGCTGGTGAGCGAAGCCAACATCCTGGAACGCCGCGAGCGCGGGGTGCCGGTCGGCGAGGACAGCTGGTACGGCATGGGCCTGTTCGAGCGCGTCGCCTGGGGCGTGCCGGTCGTGACGCACGGCGGCACCTTGCTCGGCTATCACAGCAACTTCTACGTCCTGCCCGAGGCCGGCATCGGCGCCGTGATCCTCACCAACGCCGATCCGGGCGCTGCGATGCTCGCGCCGTTCCTCCGCCGCCTGCTGGAGGTCGTCTACGACGGCAAGCCCGAAGCCGCGCAGGAGGTGGCCGCTGCCGCCGCGCGCATCAAGGCGCAGGCCAAAGCGCGGCGCGACCGGCTGACGGTCCCGGGCGATCCTGCCGTGCTGGCCAAGCTGGCGGCAACCTACCGCAACCCGGAGGTCGGTACCCTCGCGCTCAGCGACCAGAATGGCACCAAGTGGATGAAGGCCGGCTTCGTCGAAGGCCCCGTCGCCACGCGCAGCAACCCCGACGGCAGCACCTCGCTCGTGTCGGCCGGTCCGGGCGGCATCAGCCTTGAGGCACTGATCGGAGAAGCCAACGGCACCCGAACCCTCACCATCCGCGACAGCCAGCACGAGTATGTCTACACGGAGGTTCGTTAGCTGGAGCGGTGGGCATACAGAGCGACGCTATTCCCCTGGGCAGGGCGGCCGTCGAAGCTCGATTGTGGCGGAGAGGGAGGAAGGCTGCAACCTAGCTAAGTTGTTCGAACGGTATGCGGTTTGGCAGCAATTCCTCTGCGCGTGCCCCCTCTTCCCAAACGCGGCGGTTCATCCTCAGGATTTCGGTTGCTCAGTAAGCGCCTGAAGCAGGCGCGTCATGTTCGCAATGTAAGCTGAGGTGGATATGCCGGTGATCGGATTACCCGTAGTGTAGGGAGACGTGTCGCTCGTATCCCCTACATGAGTGGTGCGGTAGTCGCCCGGTGCGGGCGTCGGCGAGCCGGGGCCGATATAGGGATTGCTGGTCGCGACCAGCGGCGTCGGCCACCAGCCTTCGCGGTTCAGCGAACGGATCAGATCCTGTGGCGATGCGTCGCGCTGGCCGGCGTTGAGGTCGGAGCCGGTGAGGCCGCCCGAGACGAAGTAGCGGGGCAGCGGCTTCGGGTCCGGTGCCAGCAGCGGCGAGCTTTTTGCGAGTTCGCCGGGCGAGGTCCTCTGCAGCGCCTCATACTCACGGCGCAGCTTCGGGATGTCGACGTTGCGGAAAGCGCTGTAATGGCCGAGCGTCGCTTCAGGGCTGTAGTCCCAGTAATATTCGCCGTTGACGACGTTCGAGCCGCGGCGGTGGACGTAGATCGCGCGGTTGGTGCCGATCTCCACGAATGTGGGGAAGGCCCTGCCCTGCCGCGGCTCCGGCAGGCGCACCGATTCCAGCCAATCGAGCGCTTCGGGGATGCGCGCCAGGAAGCGCGTGTCGCCGGTCATCCGGTAGAAAGTCATCAGCTGCTCGACATTGGCGGCCGTGGTGGCGGTGTGGAGCGCGTTGGGCTCGTAGGTGCGGGCCGCCGCGGGCTTGAGATCGAGCGTATATTGGAGGGCCCAGCCGGCCTGCGGCGCACCCTGCTGGGTCAGCAGGTAGACGTTCATGCCGCGGTGGATGGCATCGAGCGCGCGGTTGTCGCCGAGATGCTGATAGACAAGGGTCAGGAACTTCACGTTTTCGGCGATGACGTCGTCGTTGAAGGTGATGAGGCTCTGATAAGCAGGATATCCCGGATCGTACGGCCAGCGCTGCGGCCAGCCGCCGATCGGATATTGGCTGTTGAGGACGAAGTTCACCGCCCGTTCGAGCGCCGGCCTGAACCTTGGGTCCTGCTTCTCAAGATAGATGCGGAGGAGGAATTGCGCCGCTTCCGACGTGCCGAGATCGTCGAAAGTCGAGTTGTCGGCGTAGTGCTGGAATTCCTCCATGCGCCACGCATTCTTGCCGATGGTCCCGTACCAGTGCTTGGTCGAGGATGGGCCGGCAAAGTCGATGAAATAATTCCAGCCGCCCGAGCGGTGCTGGCCGCGGATGAGCGCGCCGGCGACCTGCTCGGCGGCCTTGTAATAATATTCGTCTCCGGTCGCGTGATAGACGTCGAGGAACAGGTGACCCATCGTCGCGCTGCCCGGCGGCTGGACCCAGATCATCGACGGCTTGGCCTCGATTTCGCCCCAGCGGCGCGACATGTCGGGAAGGTAGGACCAGACGTAGCCGCCATTAGTCGAGACCTTCTCGACCATGAACTGGGTCGCGCGTTTCATCGTGCGCTCGATCTCGGCGCGGCTTTGCGCAACGGCCGGTCCGGCGAGGCCGATCAGGAGGAGGATGGCGACAATCAGTCTCATCTTCACAGGAACAATCCTTTCTTGCGGCCCCAGGCCCAGAACAATTCCTCCCAGCCTTCCACCGTCTTACCCTTGGCGAGCCGCAGACCGAAGCCGTGGCCGCCATCGGCGAACAGGTGCGTCTCCACCGGCACTTTCGCCGCCAGCAAGGCCGAACGGAGCAGCAGGCTGTTGTCGACGACCACGGAGGCGTCGTCCTCGGCGTGGAGGAGGAATGTGGGCGGTGCATCGGGCCGCACGTTGAGATGCGGCGAATGGGCACGCTCGCGTTCGGACGAAGCGTTCTCCCCGACCAAATTCTTGCGCGAGCCGCCATGAGCCGTCGGAAGCGTCATCGATACGACCGGATAGATTGGCGCGGCAGCATCGGGCCGTGCGGAGAGCCGGTCCGCCGCGTCCACCGGCTCGCAAACCTTGGCGTCGAAACGGGCGAGGAGGTCGGCGCAGAGATGCCCGCCGGCCGAGAAGCCCATCGCGCAGACGCGCTTCGGATCGACGCCATAGGCTGCGGCGCGGTGGCGGATCAGGCGCATGCCCCGCTGGGCGTCGGAAAGCGGCGTGTCCGGGCCGGCAGTCCAGCCCTCGTGCGGCAGGCGGTAGAAGAGGACGAAGGCGGTGACGCCGCGGGCGGCGAGCCAGCGCGCCATTTCATAGCCTTCCTTGTCGATCACCACCCAATTGTAGCCGCCGCCCGGCGTGATCATCACCGCCGCGCCGTTGGGCCGGGCGGGCCGGAATACCGCCATGCGCGGCCGGCTGATGCCGAAGACATAGCGGTCGTTATAGGCGGGGTCGGTGCTCCGCTCCTTGACCGTCTCGACCGGCAGCTTCGCGGGCGCGCCCGGGGCGCCGTTCGGCCAGAGATCGATCGTCTCGGTCGGCTCCGGCCAGGTCATGTGCGGAGAATTGGGGGTAGCGGGCGGCCGGGTCTGCGCAACCGCCTTTGCAGCCACTCCCATGGCGAGCGTGCCGAGGAGAGCCGTGCGGCGGTCGATCGTCATGCCAGCGCCTTGAAGGTGAAGTTGGAGAAGCGCGCCTCCCCCCGCCCTGCCGAATAGAGGCCGGGCCGCAGCATCAGGAAGCCGCTGCGGACATTGTGGTGATAGCCCGACACTTCCATGCCGCGGTCGAAGCGCAGCCAGGTGCGGCCGTTGTCGCCGCTCGTATCGTAGGTGACGATGTGGCGGTCGTTGGTGACGCGGATCCGCATTCGCCGGCCGTGCGGATTCGCGGGACGGCCGCGCTCGATGCCATATTGGTGGGTGACGAAGCGGGTCTCGTCGAAGCCGAGGCCGCAATAGAGGCGCTCGTCGTAGAAGAGGATGAGGCCGGCGACGCCGCCCGGATCGATCTCCACATCCGCCTCGAACTGGTAGGCCTGGTCGCCCGCGATCAGCAGCAGCGGCGAGGAGTTCGACGGAGCCTTGCCGCGCGCCTTCAGCAGCAGCCGGTTGTTGGCGACGCGGGCCCGCTCGCGCTCGTCGGGCGCGGGCTTGAAGAAGTTCCACTTGCTGCCGAGCGCCAGCGTCGAGAAATCGTCGGACAGCGGCTGCCCGTGGCGCACCGAGTGGCCGCCCTCAGGCTTCGGGAGCGGCCGCGAGAGATCGCCGCCGGTCATTCGGAACCAGCCGTCGCTCGTCCACTCGATCCGGTCGAGCAGGGTCTGGCGGCCGAGCGTCCAGAAGCCGTTCTCATAGCCGTGATAGACCGTCCACCAGTCGCCGGACGGCCCCTCCACCAGGGTCGCATGGCCGCGCGACCACCATTGCTCGCGGATATCGGTGGTGCGGACCAGCGGGTTCTGAGGGTGATCTTCCCATGGGCCGTGGATCGAGCGCGAGCGCGCGGCGATCACCATATGGCCGGTGGGCGGACCGGCAGTGCCGCCGACCGCGGTGATGAGGTAGAAATAATCGCCATGGCGGGTGATCTTGGGACCCTCTGGCGAGAAGCCCTCCACCACCCACTCCGACGGGTAGCGCCAGGGATCGTAGACATGCTCGAGCTCGCCGATCCGCGACAGCCCGTCATCGGAAAGCCGGACCCTGTCGCCGCCCGACAGGAACAGCCAGCGGGAGCCGTCCTCGCCGACGGCGTGGCCTGGGTCGATATGGTTGGGGAGCTTGAGGTCAATGGGATCGCTCCACGGCCCTTCGATCCTATCCGCCCAGATCACGTAGCTCGTGTTGGGCGACGCCTTGACCGGGATGTAGAGGAAGTAGCGGCCCTTGTGCCTGATCAGCTCCGGCGCCCAGACCGAGCCGACATTCCTCGTGAGCGCGGCGGTGACCGGCCGCCAGTTCACCAGGTCCCGGCTGTGCCAGATGACCAGGCCGGGATAGGAATCGAAGGTCGAGAAGGTCATGTAGTAATCGGCGCCGTCCTTCAGGATCGTCGGATCGGGATGGTCGCCGGACATGATCGGATTGAGGAAGGTGCCGTCGCCGCGATCGGCGATGCGCTGGTTGTCGAAGCCGCGACCCCAGGCCCCATCCCGGTGGTCGTCCGCCGACCCAGACGGGTGCAGGCCCGTAGCGAGCAGCGCTGATTCGGGGACGACCGCCGCCAAGCCTGACGAGCCGATCAGCTTCAGGCTGGAACGGCGATTGATCGGCACCACAGCCTCCCGAAAACAGCCGCCCCGGCTCATCCGGGGCGGCCGCCGGTCTCGTCCCGAAGCCTCAGAAGCGCGCGCGGACCCCGGCCCAGAACTGGCGGCCGGTGCGGTGATAGAGCACCACCCGGTTGTCTTCGTCGATATACTGGTCCTGGGGCTCGTCCGTCAGATTGAGCGCCTCGAGCGTCAAGGTGAAGTTGTCGGTGAGCTTGAGCGAGGCAGCTGCGTCGAAGTTGAGGGTCGAGTTGACGCCTTCTTCGGTGCTGCTCTCACGCGCGCCGCCGGCGAAGGCGGTGAGATAACCCGAGCGATAGGCGGCCGAGCCGCGGATGCTGAACACCTTGTCCTCGTAGAAGAGCGTGGCGTTGGCCGACTCCTTCGAGAGATTCGTAAGCGGGCCCGTCACGGCCGCGGTGCCGCCGGGTCCGGGATATTCGATATTCGCTTTGACATGAGTGTAGTTGGCGAGGACGCCGAGATTCCTGAGGAAGCCTGGCAGGAAGCGCAGTTGATGCTGGTAGTTGACCTCCAGGCCGCGCAGCCGCCCACCCTCGCCGTTCACCGTCTGGGTCAAATCGAAAATCGCATTCTGGTCAAAGCCCGTGCCGTTCAGCAATTCAGGCGGCAGGTTGAGTTCGCTGAACGGAACCTGCGACCGGATTTGCGATCCGGACAGGGTGCTGATGTCCTTCTGGAAGAGGCCGAGCGCGATGAGTGATCCGGGCGCAAAATACCATTCGGCGGAAAGGTCGATATTGGTCGCCTCGGTCGGGTCGAGGAACGGGTTTCCGGGGCTGTAGGACCGATTCGAAGCCTGAATGGTGAGCGAGCCGCCCGGCGACAGCGCCGTGAGCCCCGGCCGCGTGAGGACCTTCGAGACGCCGAACCGGACCAGGAACTCCGGCGTGATCTCGGCGGCCAGGTTGAACGCCGGCAGCCAGTCGTCATATTCGCGTTCCACCGTGACTTCGGCGATCGTGGTCCCGGCAGCGGTGAATCCGGTCGTCACCTGATCGGTGGCGACGTAGCGCATGCCGGCGTCGCCGCGCAGTGTGATCGATCCGATCGGCACGCTGAAATTTGCCTGGAAATAGATTGCCTTCGCTTCTTCCTGGACATCCACGAAGCTGGAGCGGGCATTCTGGTTTTCGATACCGCCCAGACGGAAATCGATGTTCTGGCCGTTGATCGACTGAACGCAATTGCAATAGATATCGAGCGCATCCACGAAGGCGCGGAAGTCGGGGATGACGTAGCTGTCGCTCGCCGGATCGCCCGTGACGCCCTGGAGGATCTGCGTCAGCGAGGAAATCTGGCTCGCGTTGAGTGTCGGCGATTGTGTCTCGGCGACCAGGCGTCGCTGCTCGCCGCCGCTGTAGTTGAAGCGGCGATATTCGCCGCCGAGCTCGAAGGTGAGGTTCTCAGCGACGTCCCACTCACCGATGGCCTTGAAGCTGCGGAACTTGTTGTCGGCGCTTTGTGGACGGATGCGGATGTCGGAGGTGCCGTTGGTCATCGACCAGCTCGCCGGATCGGCGATGTCGAAGCCCCAGTTGATCACCGGCTCGCGGTCGCTCTCTCGATAGTCCCACGAGAAGCCGTCGCTATTGACGCGGTCGAGGGTGATCGTCGTCTGGATGGGGTTGCTGAATGCCGACTTGGCGAAACCGCCGAACAAGGTCCCGCGGAAGACGTCGCTGAACTCGTGCGTCAGCGTGCCGCTGACCTGATAGAATTCGGTCTCGAGCACGTCTTCGCGCGACTCGACGCGCATGTCCACATCGTCGAACACCCCGTAGACGAGCTCATTCTCGTCATTGACCTCGCCCGTCCGGATGATCGTCTGCGGCTTGCCGGCCGCGCCGGTACGGCTGAACGAGATCGCCTCGATATAGTTTTCGGCCCGCTTCGTATCGGAATCGGCATAGAGCCCGTCGATCGAGAGCAGGGTGCGATCGCTCGGCTTGAACTGGAGTGAGCCGGTGATTCCCAGCCGCTTCAGAGAATATCGCCAAGTGTCATAGCGCGGGATGCGCGGATGATAGATGAGCTGATCCCAGTTGCTGCCGTTGCTGGCGGGCGCGCGATTGATGTCGGCGATGGTGAAGCCGGGCAGCGTCGAGGCAGCGTTGAAGCCGCCATTCGCGCCCGTCGGGCTCCAGCGCACGGTGCTGTGCCCGGTCTCCAACACCTCCCGCTCGGAATAAGCGGCCGAGACGAGAGCTCCGAACGTGCCTGCGGCGTTCTGCCAGCTGAGCAGCCCGGCGACGCGCGGGTCGTAAGCTTCGGATTTGTCATTGTATCCCAACTGCGCCGATCCGGCGACGACGAGTTCGTCGCTATAATCCAGCGGCCGGGCGGTCTGGAGATCGACCGTCGCGCCGAGCGAGCCCTCCTCGACATCGGCTGATGCCGTCTTGCGCACGGTGATGCTGTTGAACAGTTCGGATGCGAAGACGTTGAAATCGAAGCTGCGGGCCCGGTTGACGCCGCCACCTGCGTCGGAGCTGCCCGTGGTGGCAATCGCCTCCATCCCGTTGATGCGGACACGGGTGAAGGTCGGCCCCAGGCCGCGGACGGAAATGGTACGGCCCTCGCCGGCATCTCGGGCAATGGCCACGCCCGGCACGCGCTGGATCGACTCGGCGAGATTGTTGTCGGGGAAGTCGGCGATGTCTTCCGCCTTGATGACGTCGACGACACCGGTTGCGCGTCGCTTGTCATTCAGGGCGGATGCGATGCTGGAGCGAAAGCCGGTGACAACGATTTCCTCGCCGGCATCGGCCTCTCCGGAAACCTGGTCGGCTTCGGTGGGAGTGGGCGCGCCTTGCTCAGCGGCGGGGGGCACCTCCTGCGCTGTTGCGCTCGCCGGCGAAAGCGCCCCGATTACAAGCGCCAGGGCAGAAGCCCCCATCCAACGTGCGCGCAGGACTCCTGTGGCGTTCCTCGACATTCGCTCTCCCTTTCCAAGTTCCCGCATTTCGCGGTGTAACTTTGTGACACCGGTGTCACCCGACGGCACGATATAGACGGCAAACACTCTCTCACAGCCCCGCTCACGCTCGCAAGGGGCGAACGGCCTCGGGCAGGAAAAAATTGGAAACCGGTGTCATTTTTTGGCCGAGCCGTTGCGGTGTCGCAACACTTGGAGGCTCAGACGCTCTCCAGCGATGCCACGGGCTTGCCGTTGACCCTGACATTTTCGAGCTTCAGTCCGTTCGTGTGGCGGATGATGCTCGGCTGGGTCACTCCTCTGAAGTCGCAGTCGCGAAGGGTAATCCCCTCCACGGGCGCTCCCGAAAGCCCCTGAGAGTCGAGGACTCGTACCGCATTTTCCGCCCGTAGCCGCTCGATGACGACATTGCGCAGCTCCGGCTTGAACCGCCCCTTCGCCCCTTCCTCATAATTGAAGTCGCAGGTGATCGCCGCCCGGCTCACGCGTCCGACGCTGATGTCGCGATAGTAGAAATTCTCGAGCAGACCGCCGCGCAAGGCATTGTTCTTGAACCTGATAGCATACCAGAGATCAGGGCTGTCCATCCGGCACTTTTCGGCGAAGACCCAGCGAGCGCCGCCCGAGATCTGGCTGCCCACGACAACCCCGCCATGACCCTCCCGCATATGGCAGTTGCGGATCAGGATGTTCTGTGAGGGAGTGGCGAGGCGCCGCCCGTCCGCATTGCGTCCGGAATTCACCGCGATGCAATCGTCGCCGGTATCGAATTCACAATTCTCGATCAGCATCATGTCGATCGATTCCGGATCGCAGCCGTCATTGTTCGGCCCATGGCCGGCAACGTTAATGCCGCGAAGCGTGACGTTTCGGCAGAGCACCGGATGGATGTTCCAGAAGGGCGAGCGGCGAACGCGAATTCCCTCGATCAGCACATTCTCGCAGGCATAGGGCTGGACGAAGCTCGGGCGGAGATAGTGGCCGTCGCCGAAGACCCGCTTCTCGACCGGCACCGCGTCCTCGGCCATCTGGAACAGCACGGCCCGCGACTTGCGCTGGTCGGGCATTCCTTCGCGCCAGCCATGATCGGTGGTGCCTCGCCACGGGCCCTTCCATGCCCACCAATGCTGTGCGTCCGACTGGCCGTCGATCGTGCCCCGCCCCGTCAACGCGATGTTCTTCTGCTTGTAGGCGTAGATGAAGGGCGAATAGTTCATCAGCTCGATCCCTTCCCAGCGCGTGAAGACGATCGGGTAGTGGGCGGGGTTCGTGCTGAAGGCGAGCGTCGCGCCCTCCGAGACGTGGAGGTCCACATTCGACTTGAGGTGCACGGCGCCGGTGAGGAAATGGCCTGCAGGTATGAGCACGCGCCCGCCCCCTGCCCTGTTGCAGGTGTCGATCGCCTTCGTGATCGCCTCGGTGTTGAGCGTCGTGCCGTCTCCCTTCGCGCCGAATTCGACGATATTGAAGGTCCGCGCGGGAAAGGTCGGCGGACGGACGGTTCGCGCGATCACCGCCGCGCGGTCCCAGGGGTCGCCAGCCGCGGCCAGGACGGAGCGGGGCAGCAGGCTGGCGGCGGCACCGGCGCCGGCATAGCGGATGAGGTCGCGGCGGGAAGGACGGATGATCATGGCTGTTCCTCTCAGGCGCGGATGGCGCGCGGCGGCATCGGCACCGGCTCATCGCGGGTCGGCATCGGCGGCATGTCTGGGCGAGTGAGTCCGGTCACCATATCCGGGATCAGGACAGGCCGGCCGGTCTCGAAGCATTGATTGGCTGCCGCCCCGATCAAGATGGAGTAGCAGCCGCTCCGCTCATCGGCGACGCGGCCGGCGCTGTCCGGATTGGGCGCACCGAACAGATCGTCCAGCATCACCTTGTCGCCGCCGCCATGGCCGCCGGTTCCGGTGCGAGGCTTGATGTCGGTCGGCGCGCCGCGGAGCGGATAGAGCCGCGTCTTGATCCGGTTGGAATCGGTCCCGCCCTGTACCATGTCGCCGCCCGCGACATAGGTCTTCTCGACAATGGAGTGTTCGAGCCTGCCTTTCGTGCCGTTGAAGGCGATCTGGTAACCCTCCCATGCGTTGCAGGCGTTGAGCGAATAAGAGAGCGTCGCGCCCATGTCGTACGCGACGATCACGTTCATCGTATCCTCGATGCTGATCTCCGGCCGCCAGACGCACTGGTCGCGGAAGTAGCCGTCATAATGCTCGTTATCGAGGTAGAGGGCCTTCAGGCTAGGGTCGGCCGCGATGTCCAGATAGAAGCTGCACTTGTCCTTTTCCGGGCATGTGCGGCAGCGCTCGTGATGGCTGGCCAGTCCGAGGCGCCGCGCCATCTTGGGCGTGTAGAATTCGCGCTTGCCGACGGCGTCGACGCGCACCGGCACCGCGCCGAGCCACCAATTGACAAGGTCGAAATGGTGCGTTGCCTTGTGCACCATCAGGCCGCCCGATATCGACTTGTTGCTGTGCCAGCGTCGGAAATAGTCCGCCCCGTGCGTCGTATCGAGCAGCCAGGTGAAGTCGACGGAGAGGATGTCTCCGATCGCCCCCTCCATCAGCAATTCCTTCACCTGCGTGCGGGGCGGCGTGTAGCGATAGTTGAAAGCGACGCGGACATGTCGCTTGTTGCGCTTTACGGCGTCCAGGATCCGCTGCGCCTTTGCAGCCGTGGTTGTCATCGGCTTCTCGGTGATGACGTCGCAGCCGGCGTCGAGCGCGCGCACGATATACTCGTCGTGAGTGGCGTCCGTGCTGGTGACGATGATCGTGTCGGGGCGCGTTTCCCGGATCATCGCATCGAACGCGTCCGCCAGATAAGGCTTGGGCGCCGGCGCTCCCGCGGATTGCGCCCGCCTGGCGGTGAAAGCGAGCCGGCCGGGATTCGTATCGCAGATCGCGACCAGCACGTTCCGGTCCTTATGATCGCCCCAGATCGCGTCCTGATAGACGCGTGCGCGATGGCCGGTGCCAACGATCGCGTGGCGTCGCCGCTTGTCGCCGAGCACCTGCGCGCCGGCGGCGGCCCCGAGCAGCGCGCCGCCTGCCCCGGCGGCCTTGAGGAGGGTGCGTCGGTCGAAAGCCGGCCTCTCCTTGTCTTCCATCACCCTCTCCCTTATGACACCGGTATCAGCTCAGATTTTGAAGGTGCGGTCAAGATGTTGAAGCGGCTCGCCTTTGGATCGTTCTAGAAGCCCCCTTGGCCGGCGCTGCCACCGGTTTCCCGGCGCTCGCTCGGCGCGACCCGGAGAGTCCTGATGCGCCCCCTGGCGATCCTGCTTCTGCTGTTCGTGAGCCTCGCCCCCGCGCCCGCTTTGGCGCAGGCCTTTCCCGGCGCAGTGGGCTGGGCGGCCGAGACCCCCGGTGGAAGGGGCGGCGCGATCGTAAGGGTTACGACCCTCAACGCGAGCGGCCCCGGCTCATTCCGCGCGGCGCTCGAGCGCAAAGGGCCCCGCATCGTCGTGTTCGAAGTAGGCGGCCTGATCGATCTCGGCCGCACCACCCTTTCGATCGAGGAACCGTTCCTGACCATCGCCGGCCAGACCGCTCCCTCCCCCGGCATCACGATCATCCGCGGCGGCATCGACATCAAGACGCATGACGTGATTATGCGCCACATCCGCGTCCACACCGGCGTGGACAGTCAACCGCAGCGCAGCGGCTGGGAGGCGGATGCGGTCTCCACGGTCGGAGCGCGCAACGTGATCGTCGACCATTGCACGATGATCTGGGCAGTCGACGAGAACCTCTCCGCATCCGGGCCACGCTTCACAGGCACGACGGTGGAGGAATGGCGCCGGGGCACCAGCCACAACATCACCTTCTCCTACAATCTGCTGGCGGAGGGGCTCCGCTACGCCAGCCACCCGAAGGGCGAGCATAGCAAGGGCTCGCTCGTCCACGACAACGCCACCGGCATCCTGATCTATCGCAACCTCTACGCCCACAATCAGGAGCGGCACCCGCTGCTCAAGGGCGGCGTCCACGCGGCGCTGGTCAACAACTTCATCTACAACCCCGGCGAGCGCGCGGTGCACTACAATCTGATGGCGCTGGAATGGGGCGAGCAGCCCTACCAGCTTGGCGAGCTCAGCGCGGTCGGCAATGTCCTCCGCGGCGGCCCCGACACGCGCAGCGACATGTCCTTCCTCGCGATCGGCGGCGTCGGCGATCTGCGCTTCCACGGCCGCGACAACATCGCGGTGGACCAGGAAGGGAAGTCGCTGACCATGCTCGGCCGCTACACGACAGGCACAGCCAAGATCATCGAAACCGATCGGGCGCTGGTGTGGCCCCAAGGACTAGACGTGCTCCCCGCGCGGGAGGTGGAAACGCATGTCCTCGCCTGGGCCGGCGCCCGCCCGTGGGATCGCGATCACCAGGAGATCCGCATCACCTTCGACGTCGCTGAAGGGCGCGGCGAGATCATCGACGACGAGAAGCAGGTCGGCGGCTTCCAGAAAGTGGCGCCGACCCATGCCCGATTTGTCGAGGCCGACTGGAACCTCGACACGATGGAGCCGAAGTCCAGCCGCTATCCCGGCCAGAAGGACGGCTATATCCAGCAGCCGGGCACCGCGCGCGACCGCGAGATGCGGCAGCAGCCGCGCTAGGTTCCCGGCTGGATGTAGGGAACGCGGGCGAACAGCTCGCGCTCCCACTTGCGCGGATCTGCGACGGCGCGGGATTGGGTGTCGAACACCATCGTCTGGCGGTCGGGCAATGAGTAGACAGGCCAGGCGGGCATGCCGCGATGGTTGGGATCGCCGCCGCACGCGAAGGCGATGAAGGCGTCCATCATCTGGCTGCTCAGCTGGCGGGACGCCGAGCCCGTGCCCGTTATCGATCCCTCCGCATCAAGCCTGCCGAACACGAGCGGGATGTCGAGCGTGTGCGGCGCTCCGCGCCAGGGCTCGACCGGCGACTGGAAGTCGAGCTGGTAGACCCAGGTGCGCGTGTTCGCCCGCGCCCGCTCATCCGCCTCGATCACCTGCCCCGGCCAACTCCGCCCGGCAGTCGTCGCGGCATAGAAGACGCGTTCGGCCGACCAGTCGGGGAAATGCTGCCGATATTGGGCAACCACCCATTCCGGATGGATGTCCATGCGCAGCTCCGGCGCCATCCGCTCCGCGATGTTCGACCAGTCGAGCCCCTGCACCTTCGCTCCCTTGGGATCAATGAAGGCACGCGTCTCGTCGCGCGTGTTGCCGAGGATCATCGGGACGTGGTTCGACTGCGGGTTCGCATCCGGCCAGAACGGGTGGCGGGTCAGCCACTTCATGTCGAGCACCGGGCCGAAATAGACACCGCCGCCGATGATCGGATCGATCGCTGCAAGCCCTTCCACCAGCCGCTCGGCGGGCAATGTCAGGAGGTCGGCGGGCGCGGCTTTGAGCGCCTCGAGATAGGCCCGGGTGCGGGCAGTCGCGTTCAGCGGACCCGAAGCCGTTACCTGCTGCCCGCTCATCGTCGCGGCACGGTGGAAGAGGCCCTTGGCGTCCCGCATACCCATCATCGTCGCGATCTTTGCGCCACCGCCGGACTGGCCGAACACCATCACGCGCGACGGGTCGCCGCCGTAATTTGCGATATTGTCACGGACCCATTGGAGGGCGAGGATCTGGTCGAGCTGCCCTGCATTGCCGCTGTCCGGGAAGCGCGGATCGAGCCGGGCGAGATAGAGATAGCCGAACGCGTTCAGCCGATGGTTGATGGTGACGACGACAACGTCCCCGCGCGCGGCGAGATGGCGGCCGTCATTCAGGGGATCCACGACGCTGCCCGAGGAGTAAGCGCCGCCGTGAATATAGACCATCACCGGCCGCCGGGCCCCTGCCCGCGCTTCCGGCGTCCAGACATTGAGGAACAGGCAATCCTCGCTCTGCGGATTGTAGCGCTCGCCCCGTTGGGGGCAGGACGGGCCGAACCGGACCGCATCCACGATACCGGCAGCCGGTGCAGGCGCACGGGGAGCCCGGAAGCGTTCGGCTGAGCCGTAGCGTATGCCGCGGAAGACATGGAGGCCACCTTCGCTCGTGCCTCGCACCCTGCCCAAGGTCGTGCGGACCACTGGTGCCCGCTTCTGCGCGAGAGCCGGAGCCGAAAGGAGCGCCGCGCTGCCGATCAGGAAGCGGCGGCGGCCGATCACCGACGGACGTCCAGCTCTCCGGCCATGAATGCCTCGACGTCGCGAGGCGTAAAGAGCGAGGCGTCGCCCGGCAGGCTGTGCTTGAGTGCCGTCACCGCGAGACCAGAGCGAACCGTCCACTCAAGGTCGCGCCCGGTGCGCAGTCCGTGCAGGATGCCGGTGGCGAACGCGTCCCCGGCGCCGATCCTGTCGATGATGCCGGCGACCACCACCTCCTCGGTCTGGGCCACCAGGTCCGGGGTGTCGATTCGTGCCGAGATGCGATGGCGGTCGGCGTCGTCGATGTGCCGTGCGGTCGAGGCGATCAGCTTGAGCTTCGGGAAGGCTTTGAATGCGGCTTCCGAAGCCTCGCGGCGGCGGTCCGCTCCCTCGCCGCTGAAGGTCTTGCCGAGCAGCAGCGAGATATCGCGCTGATTGCCGAACATGATCTGTGCGTGGGCGACGAGGCGGGTCAGGATCTCGCGCGGCTTGCTGTCCCACCGTTCCCACAGCTGAGCGCGGTAATTGCCGTCGAAGGAGATCGGCACGCCCAGCCGCACCGCCGCCTCTGTGGCCGCGAACGCAGAATCGGCCGATCGCGGCCCGAGCGCAGGTGTGATGCCTGACATGTGAAGCAGGTCGACGCCCTGAAGCAGCCGCTCCCAGTCGAAGTCCGCGGCGGTCGCGTTGGCGAAGCTGCTCCCCTCCCGGTCGTAGGTGATTTCGGAAGCCCTGAGGCCCGCACCGGGAGCGAGGAAATAAAGACCCATCCGCCCCGGCACAGCGTCGATGCCCGAGACATCCACCCCATGGCGTCGCAAATAGCCCGCCGCCGCTTGGCCGAGCGCATTGTCGGGGATGAGGCTGACGACCTTGGTCGCATGTCCAAGCGAGGCGAGCCCCACCGCCACGTTCGCTTCGGCGCCGCCGATGTGAACGTCGAGGTGCGGCCGCTGCAGCAGGAGCTCGCGGCCCGGCGCCGTCAGGCGCAGCAGCAGCTCCCCGAAACAGGCGACCGCCGCCATCAGCGAGCCAGCCAGCCGCCGTCGACGGCTAGAATATGCCCGTTCACATAGTCGGACGCAGCGGATGAAAGGAACACGGCCGCGCCGCCGAGATCGGACGGCTTTCCCCAGCGGCCGGCGGGGATGCGCTCCATGATCTGCCGATTGCGGGTCTCGTCCGCCTGCAGCGCGGCGGTGTTGTTGGTGGCGATATAACCGGGCGCGATCGCGTTGACGTTGATGCACTTGGCGGCCCACTCGCATGCGAGCAGCTTCGTGAGCCCCGCGACGCCCGACTTTGACGCGGTATAGCTCGGCACGCGGATGCCGCCCTGAAAGCTGAGCATCGAGGCGATGTTGATGATCTTGCCGCCTCCTTGCCGGATCATGTGCCGCCCCGCCGCCTGGCAGAGGAAGAAGACCGACTTCAGGTTCGTGTCGATCACCGCGTCCCAATCCTCCTCGGTGAAGTCCACCGCATCCTCGCGGCGAATGATACCGGCATTGTTGACGAGGATGTCGAGCCCGCCAAGTTCCGACAGGGTGCGGTCCACCACCTCCTGCACGGGAGCGATCGTCGACAGGTCCGCACCGATTATCGCGGCGCGCCTGCCCGTCCCACGGACAAGCTCCGCCGTCTCGTCGGCAGAAGAGCGGCCAACAAGCGCCACGTCCGCCCCCGCCTCGGCAAGCGCCACGGCGATGCCCTGGCCAATGCCGCTATTCGCGCCGGTGACGACGGCGACTTTGCCGCTGAGGTCGAACATCGCGCTCACGCCAGCTGGCAGATGTCGAGGACCTTCATATCCGTGTAATCCTGATTCTCGCCGGCCATCGCCCAGATGAAGGCATATGCCTTCGTGCCGGCGCCCATATGGACGGACCAGACCGGGCTGATCACGGCCTCCTCATTGGCAATCGTGATCTGGCGGAGCTGGTCGCCCTGCCCCATGAAGTGGAAGACGCGATCGTTTTCGCCGTCCAGGCCGAAGTAGAAATAGATCTCGCTGCGCCGCTCGTGGATGTGCGGCGGCATCGTGTTCCACACCGAGCCGGGCTTCAGAACCGTCAGACCCATGACAAGCTGGGCGCTGTCGCACACGCCTGGAATGACGAGCTGGTAGATGGTGCGCTCGTTCGATTCCTCGAGGCTGCCGCGCTCCAGCGCGTTGGCCTGAGCGATGCCGAGCTTGCGGGTCTGGAACGCCTTATGGGCTGGGCAAGAGGCGAGATAGAAGCGCGCGCCCTGGCCAGAGAAGAGAACATCCTTCGCGCCCATGGTGACATAGAGGCAATCCATGTTGCCGAGCTCGAACGCCTCGCCGTCGACGGTGACGGTACCGGCGGTCTTCCCGACATTGACGACCGCGAGCTCGCGCCGCTCAAGGAAGGGCTTGCCCGCCGCGGAAGTCGGTTCGACCTGATCTGGCAACCGCACGTCGCCGCCGCCGACCACCACACCGCCGATCACGAACCGGTCGGCATGGGTGTAGTTGAGCACGCACTCACCTTCGCGGAACAGCCCCTCGATCAGGTAGCGGTCGCGCAGCTCCTCGTTGGAGACGCACTCCATCATGTCGGGGTGCGTGGCGTAGTAAGTGCGTTCGAACATCTGAATTCTCCGTGATCAGGCGGCTTGGGCGTGGGGCTCGTCGAGGCGGTAGGCGCGCTTGACGAGGCCGTAAGTGAGTTCGTGGGCGAGTTCGGCGGCTTCCCAATCCTGCAGCCGCCCTTCGGCGACCAGGCGGGCGAGGAAGGCGCAGTCGACGCGGCGGGCGACGTCGTGCCGCGCGGGGATCGAGAGGAAGGCGCGGGTGTCGTCGTTGAAACCGACCGTGTTGTAGAAGCCGGCTGTCTCGGTCGTCATTTCGCGGAAGCGGCGCATGCCTTCAGGGCTGTCGTGGAACCACCAGGCGGGGCCCAGCTTCAGGCAAGGGTAATGGCCGGCAAGCGGTGCCAGTTCGCGGGCATAGGCACTCTCGTCCAGCGTGAAGAGGATGATGGTGAGTTTCCGCTCATTGCCGACCACGTCGAGCATGGGCTTCAGCGCGCGGACATAATCGGTCCGGGTCGGCATGTCCGCGCCCTTGTCGCGGCCATAGGCGTCGAACAGCCAGGCATTGTGGTTGCGGAAGGAGCCGGGATGGATCTGCATCGTCATCCCGTCCTCGACCGACATCCTGGCCATCTCGGTCAGCATCTGCGCCCGGAACAGCTCGGCGTCGGCGGCATTCCATGCGCCGCCAACGATCCGGCCGAAGAGCGCTTCGGCTTCGGCGGACGAAAGGTTGGCAGTCTGCGCTGTGGCAAAGCCGTGGTCGGTTGCCGTGGCGCCAGCAATGCGAAAGTCGGCGCGGCGCTTGCGGTGAGCCTCCAGATACCCCCGCCAGCTGTGGACGTCCTCGCCCGTCAGCTCCCCGAAACGCTGCAACGCGCCGGCAAAGGCCTCATGCTCGACATCGATGACGGCATCGGGCCGGTAAGTCGTGACCACCCGTCCCGGCCAGCCGGACGCGCGGATGGCGGCGTGGTGCTGAAGCGGGTCGTCCGCCCCTTCGGTAGTTGCCAGGAACTCGATGTTGAACCGCTCGAACAGGGCACGCGGCCGGAAGGCGGGCGTCGCGAGCGCTTCGTTGATCCGGTCGAAGTAGAGGTCGGCAGTGCCCGCCTCCAGCGCCACCTCGACCCCGAACACCTCGGCAAAGACATGGTCGAGCCACAGGCGCGAAGGCGTGCCGCGGAACAGATAATAATGCTGCGCGAACAGCCGCCATGCCTCGCGCGGATCTGCGGGCGACGGGCCGGAGCGGCTCGGCACGCCGAGCCGGTCGAGTGGAACGCCCTGGCTGTAGAACATCCGATAGAGATAATGGTCCGGCGCCAGCAGCAGCTCGGTCGCGTTCGTCCACGGCGCGTTCCCGGCGAACCAGGCGGGATCGATATGGCCGTGCGGGCTGACGATCGGCAGGCCCGCCACTTTGGCATAGAGGCTGCGGGCGATCGAGCGTGTGGTGGGGTCCGCCGGGAACAGCCTGTCCGGATCGAGCTTGAGGGGCCTGGTCATCGCTATCCTGAACGCTTCAGCGCGGGTGATCTCCGTCACCTCGGCAATAATAATCGGTAACCGGTGTCAGTAAGAAGAGCAAGACCGAACCTGAAGGGTCAAATAGTCGGCGGAGGCGCGACGGACGCCCGCTTCACCAGGCGGGAGATAAAGAGCGAGGGCTCTGCGACATCGTCATCCCCGTCGCCGTCCCCGGCCAAAAGCTTCAGCGCGGCCGATCGAGCCATCGAGATGATCGGCCAGCGCACCGTCGTCAGCGGCGGCCAGATGTGGGCGGCGATCGGCGTGTCGTCGAAGCCGATGATCGAGAGCTCTTCCGGCACCTGGATGCCACGCTGCCGGGCGGCGTGGACGGTGCCGGCCGCCATCTCGTCATTGCTCGCGAAGATCGCGGTGGGACGCGGCGACAGATCCAGCAACTTCTCGGCAGCGGCGATGCCCGACTCGAACGTGTAATTACCTTCCGCAATGAGGCTCCTTGGCAGCTTGATGCCGGCAGCCTTGAGCGCGTCCTCGAAACCGTGGCGCCGCTCGACGGCAGAACGGAAGCCATGCGGGCCTGCAATGAGGCCGATCTGTCGATGCCCCTGCTCGATCAGAAAAGCTGTCGCCGAGCGCACCGCCTCCCGATCGTTCGAAGCGACCATATGGTCGGGATCGTCGAGCTCGGCGGAACCCATCCGCACATAGCGGCAACCGAGCTCCTCGCAGAGCCGCGCCAGCGCATCGTTTTCGGAGATAGGCGGCAGGATCACGACTCCGTAGAGCCGCTGCCGCTCTAGGAAGTGGCGGACGTCGTCCAGCATGGCCGAGGAGCCGCGGTCGACCGGCCGCACGATCATCTCATATTCGCTGCCCTGCAGCGCCTCCAGGATGCCCTGCTGGACATTGAGCACCATCTGCGCGTTGGGATTGTCGTGGATCAGGCCAATCAGGAAATTGGTGCGCAGCGCCAGCCCGCGCGCCTGCGGATTTGGAACGTAGCCGATCTCGCGGATCACATCGAGAACTCGCTGGCGGGTCTCGTCATTGAGCAAGGGCGAGCGGTTGATGACGCGGCTCACGGTCTTCTTCGACACACCCGAAAGCCTCGCGACATCGTTGATCGTTGGCTTGCTGGTGCGGCGCCCGTTCCAGTCCTGGTCTGCCTTGCTGCTCACGCTTCGTCTCCCGCGGCAGTGGATAGCCGAGCCGCCGCCCAAACAAAAGCAAGGCCGCGCCTTGTCCGCCGTTTCAACAGCAGTTATATGACACCGGTTACCAATCGAGACAATGGATGACCGACGCCGACCTCATCGAGCGCTCCGCTGAGACACGCAGCCTGCTCCGGCTCGACGGGCGCGACGATGTCGCCGTCGCGTTGCGGCCAATCGCGAAGGGTGAGCGCCTGCAAATCGGCAGCGACTGGATCGAGGCACAGGAGGCTATCCCCTACGGCCACAAGATCGCGATCCGCGCCCGTTCCCGCGGCGAAAAGGTGCGCAAGTTCGGCTGGCCTATCGGGGCCATGAAAGCCGACGTGCAGCCCGGCGAGCATGTCCACGACCACAATGTAGCGACTTTGCTGAGCGGGGTGGAGGGCTATAGCTATGAGCCGCTCGCCGAGGAGCCGCTCGACAGCCCCTCGACGCTGCACTTCGACGGCTACCGCCGCGCCGACGGGCGGGTCGGCACCCGCAACGAGATCTGGATCCTGCCCACGGTCGGCTGCGTCGCCCGCACGGCCGACAAGATCGCCGTCGTCGCTCATGCGCGCCATTCTACGCTGATCGACGGCGTCTACGCCTTCACTCATCCGTTCGGCTGCTCGCAGCTCGGCGACGATCTCGCCGGCACGCGCTCGGTGCTCGCCGCGCTCGCCTGTCATCCCAATGCCGGCGGCGTCCTGCTTGTCGGCCTCGGCTGCGAATCGAACCAGCTCGACCGATTGATCGAGGAGATACCCGGGAACCTTCGCGGCCGGGTCCGCACCTTGCGCGCCCAAGGCGTCGAGGACGAGGTGCAGGAAGGCCTCGCTTCGGTGGACGGGCTTGTCGCCACGGCTTCGCTGGCACGCCGCGAAAAGGTGGGCCTGTCGGAGCTCGTGTTGGGCCTGAAGTGCGGCGGCTCCGACGGCTTTTCGGGCCTTACCGCGAACCCGCTGGTCGGACGCATGGCGGACCAGGTGGTCGCCGCGGGCGGCACCGCCATCCTCAGCGAAATCCCGGAAGTGTTCGGCGCCGAGCGGCTGCTCATGGCGCGTGCGCGCGACCGCCACGTCTTCGACGGCATCGTGGGCGTGGTGAACGACTTCAAGCGCTACTTTCTGGCGCATAACGAGCCGGTGTCGGAGAACCCCTCCCCCGGCAACATTGCGGGCGGCATCACCACGCTGGAGGAAAAGTCGCTTGGCGCCGTGCAGAAGGCCGGACGGGCACGGGTCGAGGATGTCCTGCGCTACGGCGAACGGGTGCGCCGCCGCGGCCTCACCCTGCTCGAGGCGCCGGGCAACGACGCGGTGTCCTGCACCGCGCTCGCAGCGGCCGGGGCGACGGTCATCCTCTTCACCACCGGACGCGGCACGCCGCTCGGCTTCCCAGTGCCGACCGTAAAGATCGCCTCGAATTCCGACCTTGCGCAGCGCAAGCGCGGGTGGATCGACTTCGACGCCGGACGGGTGCTCGAGGAGGGGATCGAGCCAGTCGCCGGAAGCCTGCTCGAGCGCATCGCCGGCATCGCGTCCGGCCAGCAGACCGCCGCCGAGCGCAACGGCGAACGCGAGATCGCGATCTGGAAACGTGGCGTCACCCTGTGACGTCCCTTGCCTACGATCGATCGAAGCTGGGCACCGGAATCCTGCACTTCGGCCCCGGTGCCTTCCACCGCGCTCACCAGGCCGACTATATCGACCGCCTACTCGCGGGAGATCCCCGCTGGGGCATCGCCGCCGTGTCCCTCCGCTCGGCCGAGACAGTCGATGGGCTGATGCGGCAGGACGGCCTCTACACGCTCGCCATTCTTGACGAGCAGACGAGTTATCGCACCATCGGAGCGCACAACCGTTTCTTGGGACCCGGGGAAGCCGGGAAGGTCCGACAGTTGCTCGGCCAGGGCGAAATCCGGATCGTATCCAGCACGGTGACCGAGAAGGGCTATTGCCTGGCGGGCGACGGCACGCTCGACTTCGCTCATCCCGACATCGTGCACGATCTCGCCTCGCCGGAAACACCGGTCAGCATCATCGGCTGGCTCACGCTCGGGCTGAAGGACCGGCGGGAGGCGCGGCTCGCGCCATTCACGGCGCTTTGCTGCGACAACATGGTCTCGAACGGCAAGAAGCTGCGGCGGGCCGTGATCGACTATGCTGAGCGGCTCGACCCGGAGCTTGCGCGCTGGATCGCCGGAGAGGTCGCCTTTCCCGATGCCATGGTCGATTCGATCACGCCCGCAGCGGACGACGCGCTCCGCCGGATGGTGAAGGCGGCGACCGGCTTCGACGACGCCATTCCTGTGCGCCGGGAGGCCTATGCGGCATGGATTATCGAGGACATCCTGCCCGCAGGATCACCGGCCCTGGCATCGGTCGGGGCCGTGCTGGCGAAGGATGTCGGCGCATGGGAAAAGGCGAAGCTTCGCATCCTCAACGGCGCGCATTCGACACTTGCTTATCTAGGCCTGCTGATCGGCTATGAGACGGTGGCTGATGCTATGCGCGACGCCGAGCTCGTCGCCTTCGTCGAGCGGCTGATCCGGGACGACATCATCCCGAGCCTCGCGCCCTCCCCGCTCGATCTGGGCGGCTATGCGGGGGAAATACTGCGGCGCTTCCGCAACCCCGCCATCCACCACAAGCTCTCGCAGATCGCCTGGGACGGCTCGCAGAAGCTTCCTTACCGGCTGCTGGATACCGTCTCCGATGCACTCGACCACGGCCGGCCGTTGGCGCGGCTGGCCGTACCCATCGCCGCCTGGATGGTCTTCATCAGGCGCCAGGCGAATGCCAGAGCCGAGATCGTCGACCCGCTCTCGGAAAAGCTGATCGCCGCCGCGCGGGCCGGTGATCTGGTCGACGAGTTGCTCGCGATCCGCCAGATCTTCCCAACCCGTCTTGCCGGGCGGCCGGAATTCCGAACCGCGGTCGCGCAATCGGTCAGTATCATGCGCCAGGAAGGCGCCAGATCCTGCCTCACGCCGCGAGAGGAAAGCCATGCCTGACATCGACCGCATCCTCGCCGCGGCTCCGGTCATTCCCGTGCTCGTGGTGGAGCGGGTCGACGACGCGCTGCCGATCGCCCGTGCCCTGGTCGACGGCGGTCTCCCTGTGCTGGAGGTGACGTTGCGCACTCCCGCCGCGCTCGATGCCATCCGCGCGATGAAGCAGGTGGCGGGTGCCATCGTAGGCGCGGGCACCGTGCTCAATCCCCAGCAGTTCGAAGCCGCCGTCGAGGCGGGTTCTGAGTTCGTCGTCAGCCCCGGCCTCACGCAGTCGCTCGGTGAGGCAGCGGCCCAGTCGCCCATTCCTCTCCTGCCCGGTATCGCCAGTGCGGGCGACATCATGCGCGCCCTCGATCTCGGTTTCTCCCGCCTCAAATTCTTCCCCGCCACCGCATCGGGAGGGCTCCCCGCCCTCAAGGCTCTGAGCGCGGTCTTCGGCAACGTCCGTTTCTGCCCCACGGGCGGCATCACTGCCGAGACGGCGCCGGAGTGGCTGGCGCTTCAGTCGGTCGCCTGTGTCGGCGGGAGTTGGCTCGTCCCCTCGGGGCAGCCGGTCGAGCCGGAGGCGATCCGGCGCCGTGCCGCAGTGGCCGCTGCGCTCCGGACAAACGCCTTGAAGCCAGCATCTTGATCCCGGAGCCGCGCAGGAGTTGTTGCATATGACACCGGTTTCCAATAGGCTTCCGGAAAACGACCTGTTGAGGGGCTCTGAGGTGTCTGTGCTGTCCGACGACGCGGCGACGATCGCCGGCCGTTTCCTGTCCGCGCGCCGCGCAGCAGGCGGCCTGGCCGATTATCCCGGCGTCTTCCCGTCGACTCTCGAAGATGCGTATCGAATCCAGGACGAGGCGATTGCCGCATGGGCGCAGCCCGTGATCGGCTGGAAGGTCGGCCGGATTCTGCCGCCTCTGTCGGAGCAGTTCGGCACCGATCGCCTGGCCGGGCCGATTTTCGCGCCCCAGACCGCGGTCGCGAACGGACAAGAGCCGAAGATGCCGGTCTTCGCAGAGGGGTTCGCCGCCGGGGAGGCCGAATATCTGCTGCGGATCGGCCGCACCCCGCCGCGCGACAAGCGCAACTTCACGCTCGACGAGGCCGCCGACCTGATCGATGCGGTGCATGTCGGCATCGAGATTGCGAGCTCTCCCCTCGGCGACATCAACAAGCTCGGACCGATCGCCGTCATATCCGATTTCGGCAACAATAACGGCCTGGTGCTCGGCGACGAGATTGCCGACTGGCGCTCCAGCGGCTTCGAGGGGTGGGATGTGACCACCTTGATCGATAGCAAGGAAGTGGGCACCGGACGCGCCACTTCATTTCCCGACGGCGCGATCGGCGCCGCGCGCTTCCTGTTCGAGCTGATGGCGCGGCGCGGGATCGCGCTGCAGCCGGGCCAGTGGATCTCCTCAGGCGCGGTCACCGGCGTGCACGACGCACTTCCGGGACAGTTGGTCGAGGCGCGGTTCGGCGAGGCCTACAGCGTCAAATGCAGTCTGGAGGCGGCGCGGCCTCAGCAGGCCTAGTGCGCCCACTCCTGCGTCAGGGTCTCGGCCTTCCGGCCGTCCCATTTGACCTCCAGCTTGCGCTCCTGCGGGTCGCCATTGGCAGCCGCGTAAAGCTCGTAAATCACGACGCCGTCCTGCTGCCTGCTCTCGATCACCCGCGTCGGCTGCAACGTCGCGTCGGCGGCGGCGCTCGCCTCTCGGACGGCCGCAGGCGCGGCTGAGAAGTCGATATCGCGCTGCGTCTCTACGACGCGCCAGCGTCCGCCTTCTTCCATGATGTCGAACTCAATTTCGGACCCGTCGGCGAGCTTGCCCTCGATGTCGAAGTAGCGGCGCCCCTCCCGCGTCTCCGCTTCCGCTTCGGCAGGGGTGAAGCCGGGCTGCTCCGCGGCGGCGGCGGCCAGCACCTCCTGGGGCACATCGGCCAACGCCACGTCCCGCTTTCCTGAAGTCTCGACCTTCTCGACGGCCTCGCCCGGAGCCGCCTCCCCTCCGCATGCCGCGAGACCGAGGAGAGCAAGGGGAAGCAGCATCTTCACGGGAGGATCCTCATCCGAAATAGCGGGGAAGTGCGAGCGACAGCTCGGGAACGTAGCTGACCAGCATCAGCGCGACGACGAGCGCGCCGTAAAAGGGCCAGATCGTCTTCACCGCCCGCTCGACCGGAATGCCGCCGATCGCAGAGCCGACGAACAGCACCGAGCCGACCGGCGGGGTCACCAGGCCGATGCCGAGGTTGAGCATCATGATGATCCCGAAATGCACCGGATCGATGCCCAGCGGCATCAGGATCGGCAGGAAGATCGGCGTGGTGATCACGATCAGCGGTGCCATGTCCATGAACGTGCCAAGGAGCAGCAGGATCACGTTGACGATCAGCAGGACCAGGATCGGGTTCTCGGTGATGAACCCGATCAGCCCGGCCAATTGCGCAGGCACCTCAAGAATGGCCAGCGCAAAGCCGAAGCCGGTAGCCGCCGCGATGATGAGGAGCACCATCGCCGCCGTCTTCACCGACTGAATCGCAGCTTCCATGAAGTTGCGCCAGCCGAGCGACCGGTAGACCAGCACGCCCACGGCGATCGTGTAGATGACGGCGATCGCCGAGGATTCGGTCGGCGTGAAGATGCCGCTGAGGATGCCGCCCATGATGATGACGGCGGTGAGGAGGCCCGGGATCGCGAACACTGCGGCGCGCACAAACGGGCGCCAGCCGGGGAAAACGCCCTTGGGGTAGCCGCGCTTGACCGCCACCAGCCACGACACCGCCATCAGGAGCAGCCCGGTGAGAATACCGGGCACGACGCCCGCCAGGAACAGGTCGCCGATCGAGACGCCCGTGCCGGACGCGGCCGCATAGATGATCATGTTGTGGGACGGCGGGATCAGCAGTCCGACGATGGCCGCCGTCACGGTGACGTTCACGCAATAGTCGCTGTCATACCCCTTGTCCTTCATCAGCGGGATCAGCGTCGATCCCATCGCCGAGGCGCTGGCGATGGCCGAGCCGGAGACGGCGCCGAACAGCATTGATGCGCCGACATTGACCTGGCCAAGGCCGCCGCGGGCGCGGCCGAACATCGCCTCCGCCACCTGCACCAGCCGCGTCGCAATGCCGGCGCGATACATGAGGTCTCCGGCGAAGATGAAGAAGGGGATCGCCATGAGGTTGAACACGCTGATGCCCGCCGCCATGCGCTGGAATGCGACGACCAGCGGGATGTCGAGCGCCAAGAAGGCGGCAATGGTGGCGCCGAGCAGCGCGAACGCCACCGGCACGCCCATCGCCAGCAGGGCCACCAGCGTCAGCAGAAGAATGGCTAGCTCCACCGGCTCATCTCCTGGTCGGCGCTCTCCTCGCCGGCAGCGTCCTCGAGCATCAGCTCGATCGTGAAAATGGTCATCAGCACGCCCGACAGCGGCAGCGGCAGATAGGCGACGCCGCGCGGCAGGCCGAGCGTGGGAATGACGTGGCTCCAGGTCCGGGCGACCAGCTCCCCGCCCCAGATCGCGATCGCGACGCCGCTGAAGCCGACCACGAGATGCGCGATGAAGCGCATGATGTGGCGCCCGCGCGGCGAGAGCACGGATTCCACCGCGAGGATGCGAATGTGGAACCCCTCACGCACGCCAGCGGCGGCGGCGAAGAAGGCGTACCAGATCATCAGCACCAGCGCCGCCTGCTCCGCCCAGGCGGGGCTGGAGCTGAGCACGTAACGACCGAACACCTGCCATCCGATGATTGCGGTCATCGCGATCAGCCCGACGGCGCCCGCCTGGAGCAGGAGCGCGCTGGCCGCCGCATTCACCCGTCTCAGCCGCTCAAGCATTTGCTGCTCCCATGGCCAGGATCGCGTCGACCACCTGGCGCTGTTCCGGCGTCTTCACGAAGCTCTCCCACACCGGCCGCATGCTCGCACGGAAGGTCTCACGGTCGACTTCGTTGACCTTGACGCCTTCCCCCAGCAACGCGGCGCGTGCCGCCGCCACCCGCGCGTCCCACAGCCGCCGCATGTACGGAACGGAGTCGCGCGCGCTCGCCATCACGATGCTTTGGTCGGCCGCGCTGAGATCGTCCCAGCTGGTCTTCGACATCAGCAGCACTTCGGGTGCCATCACGTGGTTGGTGAGGCTGTAATAGGGCGCGACCTCGTAATGGCGCCCGCTCTGATAGGAGGGCCAGTTATTCTCTGCCCCGTCGACCACGCCCTGGACCAGCCCCTGATAGACCTCGCCAAGATCCATCGGCGTCGCATCGGCGCCGATGGAGCGGATCATCGAGACGTAGAGATCGGAATTCTGCACCCGGATCTTGAGGCCGCGCATGTCCTCCGGCCGCCGGATCGGGCGCTTTGTGTTGTAGAAGGAGCGGCCGCCTGAATCGTAGAAGCACAGGCCGATGAGATCGTGCTTCTCCAGCGATGCGAGCACCCGGCGTCCCGGCTCGCCGTCCAGCGAGCGGCGCAGATGCTCCTCGCTTTCGAACAGGAAGGGAAGCGAGGGCACGATCGTGAGCGGCTCGATCGAGTTGAGCGGCGCCAGGTTGACCCGGTTGAAGTCCAGGCCGCCGAAGCTGGTGATCTCGAGCGTGTCGCGCTCCGCCCCCAGCTGTCCGCCCGGAAACAGCTTCAGCTTCAACCGTCCGCCGCTGCGCTGCTCGATGAGATCGCCGAAATAGCGGAACGCCTGGACGGTAGGATAATCGCGGGGATGGGTATCAGTGCCGTAGAGCGTTCCACCCGAGGAGCGGCCGCACCCGGCGAGCGGCAAGGCGAGCACGCCGGCGAGGCCGCCGGCCAGCACCCCTCGCCTGCTCCATCCGCTCATGGGATCCGCCTCGCAAACACGCGGCGCATCGTCTCTGCTTTCATCGCACTCTCTCTGGTCGTCTGCTCTGGCGGCAGCCTTGCGTGATCGCAACGTGGCACAGGATGACACCGGTATCAATAGCTGCTACGCCACCTCTATGCTGCTGACTTACTTGCTTGCCTTGGCCGCCCCCGCGACCTCCACCCCTCCCGCCTTTCCCGGTGCCGAGGGAGCCGGAGCTCTGTCTCGCGGCGGTCGCGGTGGACGCGTGCTGAAGGTCACCAATCTGGAGGACAGCGGTCCCGGCTCGCTGCGAGCCGCAGTTGAGGCGAAGGGGCCGCGCACGATCGTGTTCGACGTCGGCGGCACGATACAGCTGAAGAAGCCGCTGGTGGTCCGCAACGGACAGGTGACGATCGCCGGCCAGACCGCGCCGGGCGGCGGCATCACGCTGCGCGACCGCCACCTCGACATCGCCGCGGACGACGTAGTCGTTCGTTACATCCGCTCCCGCCTCGGCGACGAGAGCCGCGTCGAGAGCGACGCCTTCACGATCAGCAGCGGCCGGCGGATCATCGTGGACCATGTTTCCGCCAGCTGGTCTGTGGACGAGACGCTCTCTTCCGGATCGGATTATAAGACGCCCAAGGACGATCTTCGCGACGTCACGGTGCAGTGGTCGATCATCTCGGAATCCCTGAGGAAGTCCGTCCACGCAAAGGGCGAGCATGGCTACGGCTCGCTGCTCCGCGGCGCCCGCGGAGCGCGAATGAGCTTCCATCACAATCTCTGGGCTCATCATGTCGCCCGCATGCCGCGGCCGGGAAACTACCTCCAGCCCGCGCAGGACAGCGTCGGCGCCTATTACGACCTCCGCTCCAACGTCTTCTACAATTGGGGCGGGAGCCAGGCCGGCTACAATGCCGACAGCGGCGAGAAGGCGTCGCATGCGGCGTATAATTTCGTCGACAACGCCTACAAAACGGGGCCCGACACCGACAAGCCGGTCGCCTTCAACGAGCGCAACCCGATCGCCCGTGCCTGGTTCGCCGGCAACAGCATGAACGGCACGATCCCGGCAAATCCCTGGAGCCTCGTCACCGGACGCGACGATGCGGCCTATCGCCTCGCCGGCCCGATCCACTTCCCCGCAGTCACCCGGGATGCGGCACCGAAGGCGTTTGAAAAGGTGCTTGCCAGTGCCGGCGCGTCCCGCGTCAGGGACGCGGTGGACCAGCGTGTGGTCGAGACGGTCCGAACCGGGACCGGCGGCCTGATCGACAGCCAGAAGGAAGTCGGCGGCTGGCCTGACCTCGCCCGCGGCACCCCTTGGCAGGACGGCGACGGCGACGGCATGCCCGACGATTGGGAGCGCGCCCACGGCCTCGATCCGGCCAGTCCCGCCGACGGTTCGGCCGACCGCGATGGCGACGGCTACACCAATGTCGAGGAATGGCTGAACTCGCTGGTGCGATGATCCGTCTTTCCCGCCGCGGCGTCTGCGCCGGCATGGCGGCGTCGCTGCTCGCCCGCCCCGCCCGCGCGGCCGGCTTCAACGCCGTGGTGCGGAAGAGCGGCGGCACCCATCCCAGCCTCGCCGCGGCCCTGGCAGACGCGCCCGCGGGGGACGCACCTTATCATATCCTGATCGGCTCCGGCCGCTGGGAAGAGAAGCTCACCATCAGCCGGCCAAACGTGGTGCTGGTGGGCGAGCAGCGCGGCCGCAGCGTGATCACCTCCTCCGTAGCGTCCGGTCACGACAAGCCCGGCGGCGGCAAGTGGGGCACATTCGGCTCGGCGACGCTGACGGTGGAGGCGCCCGGCTTCACTGCCCGCAATCTCACCATCGAGAACGGCTTCGACTATCTCGCCAATCTCCGCACCCGTCGCGTCGACGACGCGCAGGCGGTGGCGCTGGCGCTCGGCAATGCCGCGGACCGCACGCTGATCGAAGGCTGCGACCTGATCGGTCACCAGGACACATTCTATCTTCGGGCCGGCCGTGCGCTGGTGCGCGACTGCCTGATCATGGGCAGCATCGACTTCATCTTCGGCGGCGCTTCGGCTCTGTTCGAGGCCTGCGAGATCCGCTCGCGCCTGCGCCGCGGTGAAGAGCTCCAGGGCTATGTCGCCGCGCCGAGCACCCATCGAGACCAGCCGATCGGCCTCGTCTTCGACCGCTGCCGCCTCACCCGCGAAGCCGGGCTGCCGGACGGGTCGGTCTGGCTCGGACGTCCCTGGCGGGCCGGCGGCAACACGGAGCTGCTCGGCGCCGCCGTCTACCTGCGCTGCTGGATGGACGCGCACATTCATCCCGATGGCTGGACCTGGATGGGCTATCGCGGCCCCGGCGGCTATCCGATGAAGCTGGAAGCAGGCGACGCCCGCTTTGCCGAATATGCGAGCAGCGGTCCCGGCGCACACCCAAGCCGAACGAGACCGGCGCTGAGTCCGGCCGAAGGCGCCGCCTACCGCCCGTCAGCCATCTTCGGCGACTGGCGGCCGAACTGACAAAAAAGGCGGCAGGCCTAGGCCTGCCGCCAAGGGAGTTCGCAAGCGCGCTGGCTCAGAAGCTGACGCGCACGCCCGCCTTGAACGTGCGGCCGTAAATTTCCCTCTCGGAGAAATAGTTGCGGTCGCTCCGCTTGTAGTTGATGTCGTCGCTCTCGTTGTTGATGTTGATGGCGTCGAACGAGAGCTGGATTTGCTTGGTGACGCGATAGCGCAGGCTCACGTCCACGCTTAGATAGGATTCGATGTAGAGGTCACCGAAGCGGTCGAACGGGCTGTCGGGATCAAGCCGCTGGGCGACCGGGAGCGTCGAGCCGAGCTCGGCCAGCCGCTCGCCCGAATAATTGCCCGACACGCGCGCGGTGAAGCTCTTGTCCTCGTAGCCGATCGACAGATTCGCGACGAGATCGGCCTGCCCGACCAGCGGGATCGATTCCTCGCGCAGATCGCCGACTGCGGACTTGCTCTTCGCGATCGTCGCGTTGCCCTGCACGAAGATATTGTCGAACGGCTCCGGCAGCCAGTTGGCAGTGTGGGCGAAGTCGAACTCCACGCCATAGACCGTGGCGCTGTCGCCGTTGATCGTCGTCTCGATCGTCGAATAGCTGAGGTTCGGATCGAAGGTGAACTGCCCGACCTGCGGCAAATCGAGGAAGCCGAGCTCGGCCAGGGTGATGTTGGTGAACTCCGCGTCGACGATGAAGTTCTTCACCTTCTTGTAGAAGCCGGCGACCGAGAGAACCGTCGAGCGGTTCGGATAATAAGCCAGCGACAGGTCGAAGTTGTGCGAGAAATAGGGATCGAGGTCCGGCCGGCCGAGCCGAAGGCCGAGATCCGTGCTGATCGTGTCGTCGCTGGTATCGTTGGGCGTGCCCGCGTCGTCGCTCGCGAAATCGTCTTCCGACACGATCGAATTGCGGGTCTGGTTGAAGCTCGGGCGCAGCGTCGAGGTCGAATAAGCGGCGCGGATCACCAGGTCTCGGCTCGGCTCGTAGCGCAGCAGCAGGCTCGGGAAGAAGTCGGTGTAGCTGTTGGTCGCCTCGCCGAGTGGCGCCACGAACACCAGTGCCCCCGGATCTCCCTCGAGCGCCGAGCCCTCATTGTTGACCGTGAGGAAGCCGTTCGAGCGGAACTTGGTATGCTCCACCCGGACGCCGCCGGTGACCGTCAGCTGGTCGGTCGCGGCGACCTGGCCCATGACGTAGCCGGCATAGACCTCCTCATGCGCGTCATAATCGTCTGCGGCCGTGAGAACGTCGTCACGGGCCGTGCCGAAGGTTGCCAGAGGCAGGAACTGCTCGGCCTGGTCGTTGAAGAATGGCACGACCTGACCGAAGGTGGGCATCGGGATCGTGATCAGACTATTCTTCGGAATGCTGAGGTCGAAAGCGTTGACCCGCGAACCGATGCCGATGACGCAGGCATTAGTGGCGCTGGTCGAGCCGCAGATACGCTGCCGGTCGACGGCGTTGGTCGGATTGTAATTCTGCCGGTCACGATCACGCATCTGGTCGCGGCCGAGATAGGAGAGACCCGCCTTGAAATAGCCTTCGCGGTCTGCGGCAGTCAGGAAATTGCGTTGGACATTGGCCTTTGCCGACCAGACCTTGTCGTCTCGCAGGCCCTCCTCGGTCTGCACCTGGATCTGCTCGAAATTGACCGGATTGTTGATGTTGCCGTCGCTGAGGCCCGACGCGGTCGGCAGCTGGTTGTTCGGCAGGCCGGTGCGCTGGCGGATCTCGTCCAGCGTGATCTGGCCTATCTCATAGCCGTCGGGCGTGGTCGAGCCGGCGACGAGCACGTTCTGCTCACGCCATTCGCCCTTGATGAAATTGTCCTTGAAGATCTTCCGGTGCGAGAAATAGCCCTGGTAGTCGACCAGCCAGTCGCCGCGGGTGTGCTCGCCGCCGAAGGTGAGCGTGTACAGCTTGTCGGTCTCCGGCTGATGCGACAGCTCGAGCAGCACGTCGGCATCGGCGAGGATGAAGTTGCTGCCGTCAATGTCCGGCACCTCGACGACGACGCCGCGGGTGCCGCCCTGCGAATTGTCGATATCCCATTCCTGGATATAGGCCTGATCGAGATCGCGATTGTGTGCATAGGTGGCGCGGAAGAAGACCTCGTCCTGATCGGTCGGCCGGAATTCGAGGCCGCCGGACAGGCCCCAGCGGGTCCGCTTGGCGAGCTCGCGCTGGAGGATGATCTTGTCGGGCACGTAGCCGACGTCGCCGGCGCGGTCCTGATAGAGATAGGGCGGCTGATCGCCATCGATGACGTCGACCGCCAGCTTGCGCTGCGACCAGTTCCCGGCGAGCGAGATGCCGAGATTGTCCTCGCCGCCGAAGATGCCGGTGAGGAAGGTGGTGCTGGCCGACAGGATCGGCGAGATCTTCTCGCTTTCCTCCTGATAGCTGCCCTCCGCGCGCAGGTTGAGCGAGAAGCCGCCGCGGTCGAATGCGGAGAGGCCCTCGATGTTGACGGTGCCGCCGATGGCATCGGCCGGCTGGTCGGGAAGCTGATACTTGCTGACCGTGATCGCCGAGGCGAGATCGGAGGAGATGGTGTCGAGCGAGCTTTCGCGGCCGTCGCCGGTGGCGCCGAGCTGGACGCCGTCGACCGTCACCTTGGTGAATTGCGGGGCGAGACCGCGGATCGAGACCAGGGTGCCTTCGCCTTCGGAGCGGATGATCGACACGCCGGGCGCGCGCTGAAGCGACTCGGCAAGATTCTGGTCGCCGAATTCGCCGGCCGCGTCGGCGGAGATGACGGACTGGAGCACGTCCGATGACCGCTCGCGCGAACGCGAGGCGGAGATGTTGCCGCGGATGCCGGTGACGACGATCTCCTGGCCTGCCTGCGTCGGCCGCAGTTGCAGCGCGGCGGACTCGCCAGTCGCGACGGTCACCTGCGCCCCGAACGGCGCGGCGCCGAAATAGGTGACGGTGACGTTGTAGGTGCCCGGCGCGACGTCGCTGAAGCCGAAGCGGCCTTCTCGATCAGTCGAGGTTTCCCGTCCAAGTTCCTCGATACGGACCAGCGCGCCTTCGAGGTTGGTCTCGCCCGTCTCGTTGGTGACGGTGCCGGTGATGGCCCCCGTGCTGGTGGACGCCTGGGCGGACGCCGCGGCCTGCGCCGCCGTCGTCTCACCGGACGAGCCGGTATCCTGAGCGAAGGCCGGCGCAGCGAACAGTGCACCAGCGATAATCATTGCGCCCGCCGAAGCGGTGCTAAAAAGTGGCGTCCTCACCATGTGAGCTGAACCTCCCAATCCCCATCCGACGCCTCCGTCGTTATCTCGACGTAAGGCATTGCAACTTCACTGCTACCGGTGTCAGAGTAAGCGGGAAACCGGTGTCACCGCAAGAGGGATGAAATGGGATGTTGTCGTTCAGCCGCAACAGTCGGGGCGATCCTGCTGATGCTGGGATTGAAGACCGGAGCCGCTGACGCAAGAGCCGAAGTTTCCTTTCCGGAGCGCACCTGCGACGTCACCCGCTACGGCGCGAAGGGCACGCGAGTGTTCCCGGACACTGAGGCGTTCCAGCGGGCGATCGACGCTTGTGCCGGACAAGGCGGCGGCACCGTTCTGGTGCCCCGCGGCGAATATCTCATCGCCCCAATCTTCCTGAAGTCTAACATTCGGCTGCATCTCGCACCTTATTCAGAGGTGGTCGGCGTCGACGACCCGCAGCCGTACAAGGTCACCGAGGCGACGAAGGTCTACGTGACGAACGTCGACTGGATCGCCCTCGTCAACATCGCCGACGCCAGCAACGTCGCGATCACCGGCAGCGGGCGGATCGACGGCCAGGGCGCGAGCTGGTGGGAGCGCTGGCGCGAGCAGGCGCGGGCGAACAAGCGCGGCGGCGGCACCAACCGGCCGCGCCTCGTCCACGCCGCGCGCAGCCGCAACCTGCTGTTCGACGGCATCGGCCTCTGGAACTCACCGAGCTTCCATCTGGTGGTGAAGGATTCGGAGGGCGTGACCGTCAACGGTATGAGCTTCGTCGCCCTCGCCCATTCGCCGAACACCGATGCGATCGACCCGATCGACACCCGCGACATGCTCATCACCAATAACCACTTCGACGTCGGCGACGATGTGGTCGCGATCAAGTCGCTAAAGGTGAACCCCGCCCGCCCGGATGCCGCCGTCGAGAACATCGTCATCCGCGGCAACAAAGGTCTCGCCGGTCGCGGCATCTCCATCGGCAGCGAGACGATCGGCGGCGTCCGCAACGTACTCATCGAGGATAACGAGCTCATCGGGTCGATGTACGGCATCCGCATCAAGACGCCACGCGAGCGCGGCGGCATCGTCCAGGACATCGTCTTCCGCAACAACCGGATGACCGATGTCGAAACGCCGATGGTGTTCTCCGGCTACTATACGGGCGCCGGCTATGACGAGACCGCGGTCGCGAGCCAACTCGCCCGCGAGGGCGGTTTCATCCTCGGCCACCAGATCTACCCCAGCGATGCCGACCCAGCGCAGCCGTACAAGCCGAACGCCACGCCCTGGATCCGCAACGTCCGCGTCGAAGGCCTCCGCGCCACCGGCGCCGACCGCGCCGGAATCGTCGTCGGCCTGCCGGAGCGGAGCATCGATGGGCTTACGTTCACGGATGTCGAGGTCAGTTCCAAGCGTGGGCTTCTCGTCCGCCACGCCACGGTCGACGCGCGGGGCTTGAGCGTCACGACCGCGGACCGCCAGCCGATCGTGGAGGAACGCGGCGCTCGCGTCAGGAAAGCGGATGACGCTGGCAGCAGGTGAATATTGTCGAAGCAGAAGTGGCGGAGAGGGAGGGATTCGAACCCTCGGTACGGTTGCCCGCACAACGGTTTTCGAGACCGCCGCATTCGACCACTCTGCCACCTCTCCGCACGAGGTCGGGCGGCCGCGAGGGACGGCCCGGGGGTCGTTGAGCGGCGCGCTCTAGACGATGGCGGAGGCCTTGCCAAGCATGTCCTGAGCACGTCGAAGGGCATGTGCTGAGCCGCCGAGAGACGCCGACGCACCCGTCCTTGCGTGTCGGGCGTTATCGCCTAAATTGAGTGCAACATGCCGAGACACGACACCCTTGCCACCGATATCGCGCCCGTGACCGCGCCGCCCGTCGCGCACGCTCATTTCTCGATCGGCGATATTGTTCGCCATCGCATCTTCGAGTTTCGCGGCGTCATCTTCGACGTCGATCCCGTCTTCGCCAACAGCGAGGAATGGTATCAGGCGATCCCGGAGGAGATCCGCCCGCCCAAGGACCAGCCCTTCTACCACCTGCTGGCCGAAAATTCCGACAGCAGCTACGTCGCCTATGTCAGCCAGCAGAATCTGCTGCCGGACGAGGAGGGCGAGCCGGTCGACCATCCGGCGATCGATGGCATCTTCAGCGCCTATGAGGACGGCCGCTATCGGCTGAGGCGCGAGCATCGCCATTAGCCTTGGTTGACAGGGTCGCTGCCCTTATGTAGCAGCCCGGTTTCCCGCGCGGGGTCGGCCGCGGCCACTGCCTTGCGCGGACAGCTTTGAAAGTAATGGAAAGAGCCATGTTCGCAGTCGTGCGCACGGGCGGCAAGCAATATCGCGTCGCCGCCGGAGACAAGATCGTAGTCGAGAAGCTCGCCGGCGAGGCGGGTCAGACCATTCAGCTCGGCGACGTGCTGCTCGCGGGCGAAGGCTCGGAGCTGCGCTCCACCGACGGCCTCACCGTCTCCGCGGAGATCATCGCCCAGGCCAAGGGCGAGAAGGTGATCGTCTTCAAGAAGCGCCGCCGGCACAATTATCGCCGCAAGAACGGCCACCGCCAGCAGCACACGATCCTGCGCATCACCGCGATCGGCGACCAGCCGGCCGAGAAGCCGAAGAAGGCCGCCAAGGCCCCGAAGCCGGCCGACGAGACTCCCGTCGCCGCGGCCGAGCAGCCGCAGGCCGACACGGCTCCGGCCGCCGAGGCTCCGGCCAAGAAGCCGCGCGCCAAGAAGGCCGACGCCAAGCCGCAGGCTCCCCTCAAGGTCGAGGGCGCCGAAAGCGAGATGACGGACAGCCCCGTCTCTGCTAAGAACGACAGCGAATAAGAGATCAGGTACTGAACGATGGCACATAAGAAAGCAGGCGGCTCGTCCCGCAACGGCCGCGACTCCGAGAGCAAGCGCCTTGGCGTCAAGAAGTTCGGCGGCGAGATCGTCGTTCCGGGCAACATCATCGTGCGTCAGCGCGGCACCAAATATTATCCGGGCTCCGGCGTCGGCATGGGCAAGGACCATACCCTGTTCGCGCTCGAGGGCGGCCGCGTCGCGTTTAAGGACGGCAAGCTCGGCCGCAAATTCGTGTGTGTAGACATGCCGATTACCGAAGCGGCGGAATAAGGGACGGCCGATAACGGGCTGTCCCTCAAAGGGGCGGCCCCAAGGTTCACACGACGGAACCGTTCGAGGGAGAAGGGGCAGCCCCCCTCCTCCCTTTTTTCATTTCTCCCTCACGTGTTTGTCGCCGGTCCGTAACCCGCTTTGGGCATGGGCCGGCTCGGAAGGGGAGAGACGGAAATGTTCGCGAGGACGGAAAGACTGCTCTTGAGACCGGGCTGGGCCGAAGACGCCCCTGCCCTGTTCAACGCGATCGCCGACGAGGGGATCGTTCGGAACCTCGCCAGCGCGCCCTGGCCCTACCGGCCGGAGGATGCCAGTGCCTTCCTCGCCACCGCGCGCAAGCCGCACGAAGCCTCGATGCTGATCTTCCGCCGTAGCGAGGCTGACCCTGAGCTGATCGGCACGATCGGCTTCGGTCGCCGGCCCGATGGGGCGCTCGAATTCGGCTATTGGATCGCACGCAGCCATTGGGGACGCGGCTATGCGACGGAGGCGGGTCGGGCGGCGACCGAGATCGCTCGCAAGGCGTTGCGCCTGCCGAAGCTGCACGCCGGCCATTTCCTCGACAATCCGGCTTCGGGCCGCGTGCTGGAGAAGCTCGGCTTCCGTTCGATCGGCCGCACGGCGTCACGCTACAGTGCCGGCCGGAACGCGATCGCGCGTTGCAAGCTGTTCGAGCTCGACCTCACCGAACCTGCGGAGGCTGATGTTGCGCCGTCGGCGCTGGAGATGATGGCCGCCTGACCGGGCTGTCCCCTTCCCCCGCGGCGGATTATAGCTGCGGCGGGAGGGATGGATGAAAAGACTGTTCAGGAACACGGCAGGCGGCAAGGCCGGCAGCCTCGACGGTATGAACCTGTTCTTCGGCGCGCTGCTCGGCGCCAATCTTGGCACGCTGGAGGGCGTGGCGCTGTCGGATTACGTGATGATGATCTTGGTCCTGGCAGGCACGGTGATGACGATCCGCATCATCTCAACCTCGAACGACCGCCGCCATGCTCTGAGGCTTCTCGCCTTGTACGTCGCACTGTTCGCGGCGATCTTCCTGCTGCCGGGCCAGCGTCCCGAGGGCATGGCTGCCGACGATTTCAACCGGCTCGCGGCAACCCTCGCCATCTGGGTCGGATGCGTGCTGCTGATCGAATTCTCGCCCGTCCGCGACGAGCAACCGCCGGAGGCCGATCTTCCTCAGGCCTGAGCCGGCACGGCCGCGCCGAGGCTCCTCTCAGCGTCTGCGATCAACGCGCGATCGTCATGGTTCCATGGGTGGAAGCCGGGCATGAAGAAGCTGGCCCAGGCAGCGAACACCTTGCGCATCATGCCGGGACTGCCGAACGCGAACCAGAAGAGCCGCGCCCAGATGCGGGGCCCGGTGAGCCCGTCCTGTCTGAGCAGCTCGAGCGCACCGATCGTCCTGTCGACCAGGAAGTTGCGGGTGACGAGCATCATCACCTTGGCCTTGACGCTCCAGCGCTTGAAGCGCGGCCAGTGGCGGGTGGCGTGGAGCCAGGTGTCGTAGGCGACGCCCTTATGCTCAATCTCCTCGATCGCATGCCAGCGCCAGAGGGCGGCGCTCTCCGGGTCACAAGCCTCGAGATGGCGCGGATCGTCTAACAGCTCGTGCGCGAGGATGGCGGTGAAATGCTCCAGCGCCATAGTTGCCGCGAGGCTAGCAATGGGCGGCTTCGACCGCACGAACTCGAGCCGCCAGTCGACGCGATCCTCGAGCGGCTTCAGATCGTAACCCGCCTCATGCGCGCGCTTGTTGAAGGCAACATGCTCGCGGCTGTGCATCACCTCCTGGGTGGTGAACGCCCTGATCTCCGCGGCGAGCTTGGGCGGCGCGTCGTCGCGGAACTTGCGCACGCTCTCGACGAAAAAGGCCTCGCCCTTCGGAAAGGTGGCGGAGAGCGCATTGTAGAGCGCGGTCGCGACCGGATCGCCGCCATTCCACCAGCGGTCGGTCTTGCTGCCGCGGCCGAAGCGGCGGTCACGCGGCGTGATCGTAAGGTCGGAGGGTGTGACTTCACGCGCCATATCTGTATCTCCTGCAGGATGAGCAGTGACGAATACTTACATTCATGTCAATAGGTCGCGAACGCCTGAGCCCCGAGGAAAGCCGTTCGCTGGCCCTCGAGGCGGCGCGCACCTTGCTGCTCGAGGACGGACCGCAGGCGGTGACGCTGAAGGCGGTGGCGGGGCGGATCGGCAAGACCCATGCGAACCTGCTCCACCATTTCGGATCGGCGGCCGGGCTGCAGTCGGAGCTTGCGCGGATGATCAGCGACCGCGTGACGGGCGAGATCGCGCGCGTCGTCGAACGCGAGCGCAAAGGCGAAGCCGACCCGCGCGACATCGTCGACCGCACCTTCGACGCCTTCGACCGGGAGGGCGCCGGCGCCCTCGCCGCTTGGATGATCCTGTCGGGCGACCGCGAGGCGCTCAACCCGGTGCTCGACGCCATCCACAATCTGGTCGACCAGCTCGGCCAGGGACATGAGGATCGGCCGGTGCACGATCACACGCTCGGACTCGTCCTGATGGCGCTCGGCGATTCGCTGCTCGGCGCCCCGATGGCCGGCGCGCTCGGCCTGCCGCGCGAGCGCGCGCGGGAGATCGCGACCCTGCTCCTCACGCCTGCGAGTCGGCGCGAGGCATGATCGGGCTCGGGCTCCTCGCCGCTCTGCTGGCCCTCGCCTCCTGCGCAGCGGCGCCTCCGGCCAAGGAGCAGCCCGATGCCCGCTACTTCTACTATCTGCACGGCAAGATCGTCGAGGATCTCGGCCCGCGCGGCATCAGCCCACGCTGGGGCGCCTATGATTATCCCGGCATCATCTCGGCGCTCGAACAAGCGGGGCTGACGGTCGTCAGCGAAGTCCGGCCGAAGGACACCGATCCATCCACCTATGCGGACAGGGTCGTCGCGGACGTTCAGGCGCGCATCGCAGCGGGTGTGCCGCCGTCGCGCATCACCATTGCGGGCGCTTCGAAGGGATCGGTGATCGCCTCCCTGGTCTCGACCCGCCTCAGGCAGCCGCAGGTTCGCTACGTGCTGATCGCCAATTGCAACCCGTGGCTGATCCGCGAGATCGACCCGCACCTGACCGGGGAAGTGCTGTCCCTCTACGAAGCGTCGGACGAGATCGGCGGCACATGCCAGCCGCTGGTCGACCGCTCGCCGGAAGTAAGGACCTTCTCCGAGGTGCGGCTGGAGACCGGGCTCGGCCACGGCGTGGTCTATCGTCCCTTGCGGGAATGGATGGCGCCCGCCGTCGCCTGGGCGAAGCGCTGAGATCACGCGTGGGCTAGCGAAGGCGGTCCGCGGCCCCTAAGTCGCGGCCATGCATTTTCTCGACCAGGCAAAGATCTATCTCCGCTCGGGCTCCGGCGGCCCCGGCGCGGTGAGCTTCCGGCGCGAGAAGTTCATCGAATATGGCGGCCCGGACGGCGGCAATGGCGGCAAGGGCGGCGACATCGTGTTCGAGGCGACCGCCGGCCTCAACACCCTGATCGACTTTCGCTACACCCAGCATTTCAAGGCGCCCCGCGGCAAGGGCGGCGCCGGCCAGAACATGACCGGCGGCGGCGGGGACGATCTCGTCATCAAAGTGCCGGTCGGGACCCAGATCCTGTCCGAGGACAAGGAGCATGTGCTGGCGGACTTCACCAAGGCGGGAGAGCGCCGCGTGTTCCTGCGCGGCGGCGACGGCGGCCGCGGCAATGCCAGCTACAAGACCGCCACCAACCGCGCCCCGCGCCAGCATGGCACCGGCTGGCCGGGCGAGGAGATGTGGGTCTGGCTGCGCCTCAAACTGCTGGCCGATGCGGGACTGGTCGGCCTGCCAAACGCCGGCAAATCGACCTTCCTCAACCAGGTCACGAATGCCCACGCCAAGGTCGGCGCCTACCCCTTCACGACCCTCCACCCGCAGCTCGGCGTCGTCCAGCATAAGGGGCGCGAGTTCGTCATGGCCGACATCCCCGGCCTGATCGAGGGCGCGGCCGAGGGCGCCGGCATCGGCGACCGCTTCCTCGGCCATGTCGAGCGCACCAAGGTGCTGCTCCACCTGATCGACGCCAATGCCGAGGACGTCGCCGAAGCCTATCTGACGGTGCGCGGCGAGCTCGACGCTTATGGCGCCGGCCTCACCGACAAACCGGAGGTCGTGGCGCTCAACAAGGCGGACACGCTCGACGAGGAGCTGCTCGACGCGCTCGCGGCTGAGCTTGAGGAAGCCAGCGGCACCCCTCCCCTCCGCGTCTCCGGCGCCACCGGCGAGGGCACTTCCGCGGTGCTCGACGCGATCCTCCGGCACCTCGGCGAGATGGAGGAGGAGCAACCGCAGAAGAAGGACTGGTCGCCGCTGTGACCGGCGAGAGGATGACGATCGCGGTGACCGGCGGCACCGGCTTCGTCGGCGAGCATCTGCTCCGCCTAGCGCTAGAGGCCGGCTATTCGGTCCGGGCACTTACTCGCACGCCCCGCGCTGCCGAAAAGGGCATCGTCTGGATCCACGGCGCGCTCGACCGGCCCGACAGCCTTGCCCGCCTCGCGGAAGGCGCCGGAGCTGTCGTCCACATCGCCGGCCTCATCAGCGGCAGCCGCGCCGAATTCGAGGCGGTGAATGCCGGCGGCACTGCCAACATGATCGAAGCCGCTCAGAGCGTCGGCTCGCGGCGTTTCATACACATCTCTTCGCTCGCCGCGCGCGAGCCGGACCTCTCGCAATATGGCTGGTCGAAATGCGAAGCGGAGCGGATCGTCGCGGCTTCGTCGCTGGACTGGACCATCATCCGCCCGCCGGCCGTGTTCGGGCCCGGCGACCGCGAAACGCTTGAGCTGTTCAAGATGGCGAAGCGCGGCCTGGTTGCCCTGCCGCCCCGCGGCCGCTTCTCGGTCATTCATGTCGAGGATCTGTGCCGGCTGGTCCTCGGGCTTCTTGATGCGCCAGGGAGCATCGGTGCCATCTACGAGCCGGACGACGGCCGCGAAGGAGGCTGGGACCACCGCCACTTCGCCCGCACGCTCGGCCGCCTGTTCGGCAAGAGGGCGACGACCTTGGCGATGCCCCGGCTGGTGCTGAAGGGCGCCGCGCGGCTCGACCGACTGTTTCGCCGCGGCGGGGCAAAGCTGACCGCGGACCGGGTCAGCTATTTCTGCCATCCCGACTGGGTCGCTCGTGCCGAGCGGCGCCCGCCGGCCGATCTATGGCAGCCGCAGGTGAGGACGCCCACCGGCCTCAAGGCGACGGCGGAATGGTATCAGAAGCAAGGCTGGCTTTAGGTATACCAGACCAGGAACTGGACCAGGAACGACACGAAGCTGAGCGTCAGGCCGGCGAGGAAGATGCGATAGGCATAGCCGAGCAGCCGGTATTTCTTGCGCTCCAGCACGACGCCATTCTGGAATATATCGCGCGCCATCGTGCGGTAGATTTCTTCTTCCTGCTGCAGCCGTGCGACGAGCTGGTCGAGATAATCCTCCTCCTGAAGCTGGGTGAACGATCCGAAGAAGAGGAGGTTGATCGTGCCGCTGCGCCGGTAGTGGGTGGCCGGCAGGATCGCCAGCACCGCGAACACCGCGGAGAAGAAGGCCGCGGCACCGAGGATCAGCAACGGGATCGGCGCTGCCGACGTCCGCGCCTGGCCGATCGTGATCGTGAAGATCACGAACGTCGCGCCCATCAGGATGCTCGCCTTGTGATCCGCCATGGCGGAGAGCTGGACGTGGATCTGCTGCGCGGTCCTGACGAGATGGATCGCGTTCGCCGGAAACGGCGGTTTGTCAGGCATTTGATCGGCCAAGTCGAAGCCCCCCTTCGAAGCCGTGACAATTGCATGACGGCCCCGCCTTGCCAAGCATGTCCCGAGCGCGTCGAGGAGCATGGGGTGAGCCTGTGAGGGCGCCGCCCCACGGCCGCTTTGTCGCCCTATTCGCTTGGCAGAGGCGGACCGGAACCATAAAGGGCCGGCATGACCGACAGAGAAGAGACCTTCGCCAAGGTGGCCGAGCTGATCGAGCCCTTCAACAAGAAGGACATCGAGCTGAAGGAGGAGACCAGCTTCGCCGGCGACCTCGAATGGGACAGCCTGATCGTGATGGACTTCGTCGCGTCGGTGGAGGACGAGTTCGACATCCTCATCACCATGAACATGCAGGCCGAGATCGAGACGGTCGGCCAGCTCGTCGACGCGGTCGAGGAGCTGAGGAACGGCGGCGAATGACCGAGGCCGCACGCACCCCGAACGACCCGGCCGAGGAAACTGCGATCGCGCCGTCGCACGGACGCGACCTGTTCAGCAAATTCGACGCGCTGATCCAGGAGCGCGAGGACCTGCTCGCCACCGGCGTGCGCGATCCGTTCGCGGTGGTGATGGAAAAGGTGCTCTCGCCGACGCAGGCGATCATCAAGGGCAGGGAGACGATCCTGCTCGGCACCTACAATTATATGGGCATGACCTTCGATCCGGACGTCGTCCAGGCCGGCAAGGATGCGCTCGACGCCTATGGCTCCGGGACGACTGGCAGCCGCGTGCTCAACGGCACCTATCAGGGGCACCGGGAGTGCGAGGAAGCGCTGAAGGAGTTTTACGGCACCAAGTTCGCGATGGTCTTCTCGACCGGCTACCAGGCCAATCTGGGGCTGATGTCGACGATCGCGGGCAAGGAGGATTACATCATCCTCGACGCGGACAGCCACGCCTCCATCTATGACGGCTGCGCGCTCGGCAATGCCCAGATCGTCCGCTTCCGCCACAACAGCGTCGAGGACCTCGACAAGCGCCTCGGTCGTCTGCCCGCCACGGGCGGCCGCCTGGTTGTGCTGGAAGGCGTCTATTCGATGCTCGGCGACATCGCGCCGCTGAAGGAGATGGTGGCGGTCGCCAGGCGCCACGGCGCCATGATCGCGGTCGACGAAGCCCACGGCATGGGATTTTTCGGAGAGAATGGCCGCGGCGTATTCGAGGAAGCCGGGGTCGAGGCCGATGTCGATTTCGTGATCGGCACCTTCTCCAAATCGGTCGGCACGGTCGGGGGCTTCATCGTCTCCAGCCATCCGAAATTCGAGGTGCTGCGCCTCGTTTGCCGCCCCTACGTCTTCACCGCGTCGCTGCCGCCATCCGTGGTCGCGACGGCAGCCACCTCGATCCGCAAGCTGATGCACTCGGGCAACAAGCGGGCGCATCTCTGGGAGAATAGCCGCAAGCTCCACAAGGGGCTGCGCGTCCTCGGCTTCAACATCGCGACGCCCGAGGCGCAGTCGGCGATCATCGCCATCCTGCTGCCCGACCAGGAGACCACGGTGCGCATGTGGCAGGGCCTGCTGGAGCAGGGCGTCTATGTGAACATGGCCCGCCCGCCGGCCACGCCCGCCGGCATGTATCTCCTGCGCTGCTCGCTCTGCGCCGATCACACCAGCGAGCAGGTCGATCAGATCCTCGCCATGTTCGCCGCTGCCGGCCACGCGACCGGCTGCATCGCCTGACGCGACGGTCCGATCGGGGCGGTGGAACCCTAAGCCTTCCCACGAGTCGCGCCATCCTCTAGTATCGTTCCGCTATGGCGGGAGAAGAGATGGACGCCGCACCGGAGGCCGGCTCCGGATCGTGGTGGCGGGCCTGGGCCGGCGTCGGCGCGATTGTTGCCGCCGTCTTGCTCGTCGGCCTCGTCTCGCTCCTCGCCTTGTCCAATCGCGCGCGCGACGAAGCCCTTGCCTGGGAGCGGCACACTTTCAACGTGGTGCTGCGCACCAGGACGGTGGATGCCACCATGGCGCGGGCGGAGAGCTCCCTCGCCCGCTTCGTGCTCGATGAAAATCTGGAGACTGGCCGCGACTATGCCAGCCAATGGCGGTCGGCACGTTATCAGATCGGCCAGCTTCGGCTGCTGCTGCGTCACGATCCCGACCAGGTGAAGCGGATCGAGCAGCTTCGCACCGTGTTCGACCAGCGCGGACTCGAATTCGCCGCCGCCGCATCGAGTGCGGTCGCCAAGCAGGAAAGCGGCGGGGTTCCGCTATTCTATCAGGCCGCACGCTCTGGGACGGGCCCTGCGATAAGCGAAGCGCTGAAGGCGGTTGCCGATGTCGAGAGCGAGAAGCTGCGGCAGCGCATGAGCCGGACCCAGCGGTTCGACGAGAGAGCTGCGAAGCTGACCAATTGGCTCGGCTGGTTCGGGGTGCTGATCGGCATGGGCGCGATCGTGCTCGGCCTCGTCGCCTACCGGCTGATCACCGAGCGGCTGATCGCGCGCGAGGAGGCGGAGAGTGAGGCCAACCGCGCCGCTGCGCTCGAACAGGCGGTGGAGGCGCGCACCCGCGAGCTTCGCGAGGCGAACGACCTGCTCCGCGACGAGGCGGCCGAGCGCGCCGCGGCCGAGGCGCAGCTCCGCCAGGTCCAGAAGATGGAGGCGGTCGGCCAGCTGACCGGCGGCATCGCGCATGACTTCAACAACATGCTGGCGGTGGTCGTCGGCGGGCTCGATCTTGCGAGGCGCAAGCTCCGCGGCCCCAAACGGGAGGTCGAATTCCACCTCGACAATGCGATGGAGGGCGCCACGCGCGCCGCCGCCCTCACCCGCCGCCTGCTCGCTTTCTCGCGATCAGAGGCGCTGCTGCCGCAGGCGATCGCGCCGGGCGATCTGGTCGAGGGCATGCTGGAACTGATCGACCGGGCGCTCGGCGAGCGGATGACCCTGCAGACGCGCTTCCCGGACGAGCCCTGGCCGGTATGGGCGGACAGTAACCAGCTCGAGAATGCGATCCTCAACCTCTGCGTCAATGCGCGCGACGCGATGGACGGCGAAGGCGAGGTCGGCATCACCGTCGAGAATGTCACGCTCGCAATCCAGAGCGGAGAGCTGGAACCTGGCGACTATGTCCGGATCAGCATCGCCGACACGGGCAGCGGCATCCCGCCTGAGATTCTCGATCGCGTGTTCGAGCCCTTCTTCACCACCAAGCCGGTCGGCAAGGGGACCGGGCTCGGGCTCAGCCAGATCTTCGGCTTCGCCCGCCAGTCCGGCGGGGACGTCGGCATTCAGTCAACCGTGGATGTCGGCACGACCGTGTCGATCTACCTGCCCCGGTCGCACCGTGCGGCGGAGGCGGCGAGGGAAGGATGGAAGGGGCAGAGCGGAGCCTGGGACCGCGCAGAGAGGGCCTATGAGGGAACCTCCATCCTGGTGGTGGAGGACGATCCGCGGGTCAGCCGTTCGACCGTGAGCTCGCTGGACGAGCTCGGCTACCACCCCATCCCGTGCGCGAGCGGCCGGGAAGCGCTGACGATCCTCGCGGCGATGCCGGAGATCCAGCTGATCGTCACCGACGTGATGATGCCGGAAATGACAGGCCCGGAGCTGGTGCGCGTGGTCGCCGAGCGCCATCCGCATATCGCCGTTTTGTTCGTGACCGGTTTCGCCGGCGAAGCGGGCGAGGCCGAGCAACTCACCGGCTATGACCTGCTTCGAAAGCCCTTCACCGTCTCCGGGCTCGCCGAGGCGGTTGCCACGGCGCTCTCGCGAAAGTTCACCGGATCGCCTTCTGCTTCAGCAAGCGAGGCAGCAGAGTAAGCGCGCCCACCAGCGGCCAGCGCCGCTGCCAGGGCTTCACCGCGATGTCCGTGCCGGCGTGCCGGTTTATCTTCCAGGCGATGTAGTCGATGCCGCCCGCGAAGGTGCCGCTCGCCTTGGCGAGCCGAATGACGGACAACGCCTTTCCCGACCGCCTTCGTCTCGCCCAGAGGCGCGCCGCCGCCTGTCGGTGCCGCTCGCTCACCGGCGCGAGGACCATGGTGCCGTCCGTGTCGAGACCGCCGATCCCTGCCGCTTCCAGCGCAGGCGAAGTGAAGCGGAGGTAGCGGTCCGCATCGGCGTCGACCACCGAGGCCGCGCGCTCTCGCCGCTCCGCCCTCAGCTCTGCTTTGTAGGTGAGCGCGAACGCCTCCCGCCACAGCTGGAGAGGATCTCGGACCCCGTCGTCGAGCATCGGCCGGGCCGCACGGAGCAGCGTCGGCGCGGCTTGGGCGACGGAGACGACGCAGGCCGCCGCGGCCCGGTCGTCCGCTTGCCAGACCAGCCGCGAAGGCTGCGCGAAACGCGCCCATACCGAGACGGACATGGTCTTTGGCCCGTTCAGCTGGAAGAAGTCGGCCTCGCTCAGCACCGCATATTTGGCGGCGAGGCCGCTATGCTCGAATGGAAAGACGTTCGGCGGGATGAGCCGATTGGCAGGCGCGAGCCAGCTCTTGCCATAAGCGGCGCGGTAGCTGGAGACGATCAGGTAGAAGTCCAGCATCTGCCCTTCGAGCTCGCTGGATCGAAGGCAGGAGCCGTAGAAAAGCACCGCACGCGCAGCGGAGCCGTACCGTGCGGCGATGGCTGCCGCCATCTCCGCCACGCGGGGGTCGACCGGCACGGCAAGCTCCGCGGCAACAAGATCTCTGAGCTTGTGGGCCATTGAGCCGGGCGAAGCGCGCGCGCCGCGCTTCAGGCGGCGAGCTTCAGGAACGGCACCGGCGCGGTCGGCTTGAGCACGATCGGCCGATCGGTCTTGGCCTCGAACAGCTCGCCGTCCAGGATCACGTTCGAATGCTCGCCCTCGATCCGGATCTCGTCGCCGCGTTCGAGATGGACGCCGGTGAACTTGTGGCGGCCGAGCTTGCCGAGCACTGCGCCGTAGATCACGCGCACCACCGCCATAGGTGTGCGCTCAACCATGATTAATTGCAGCGCACCCGTCCGTTCGCCTTCCTGAGGAACATGACTGTTCAGGAGCAGGCGCTCCAGCGTCGTCACCATCAGAAGGGTGAACCGGCCCTGATGCTGCCCGCGCTTCAGCACCGACACCTTCACCGGCGTTGGCCGCGGCGGCAGGAAGGCCGCGGTCACGCCGAGGAAGACCGAGACGACCGCAGCGAGAGCGGTCAGCACGTGGCTGAAGCCGTTCGGGAGGCCCAGCGGGTAGATCTTGTGGCGGCAGAAGAGGATCGTGTCGGCGAGCCCTGCCCCGCCGAGGAACATGCCGAGCACCGCTTTGCCGCCCACGCTGCCGTCAGACAGCGAGATCAGTTCGCGCGAGACGATGTGAGGCACCATGTCGGTGCGGGCCAGCTCCACCACCCGCTCCAGCGCCGCCATCGGATCCCCGGCCGCGCCGAGATCCTGCGCGATGAGGTTGGTCTTGCCGTTGGGCAGCACCGCCACCGGCGGCGGATTCTTGCCGAAATGGCCGCCATGGTAGAGCTCGGTCAGCGCCGCCTGGACGGTGCCGTCGCCGCCGTTGATCACCAGCACCTTGGGCTTCACCCGGGCGATCGTCTTCAGCGCCTGGCCGATCTGGTCGACATGCTCCACCTCATAGTGGAAGATGTCCCTGTGCTCGGCGCAAAAGCTCCTCACCCTCGGAAGCAGCGATCTGTTTCCGGTCGATCGCGGATTGGAGAGGAGCGCGACCCGGGCCATGCTTAGCTGCGGCTCGCCGGACCGATGCTGAGGCCGTTGCGATAGTTGAGCGTCACGCTCACCGGCTTGACACCGTTGCCGACCGGGATTGCGACCTGATCGTAGCTCGGCTTCAGCTTCAGGAGCGACAGCTTGGGATTGCGCGAGAAGCCGCCCCCGTCGTTCCAATCGCTGCTCTTGTTGTTGCCGTTGACGTCGTGGCGCACGGCGACCGCGTAATTTCCGGCCTTGGGCAAGGCGACGCAGACCTGCATCGGCCCGCGGCCGGTGACGGGCAGGTCGATGCGGCGCACCCTCTTGCCCTTCACCAGGAAATTCGAGCTGTCGTAGATCTGCACCCGCACGCGCCCGGTCGGCGCCTTGAAGCCGTTGACGTTCACCAGCACGGCGGGATCGTTGGCGCCGTCGCGGCAGGACGGCGCATCGGGGCCGAGCGCGGCCTGGGCGGGCGCGGCGCTCGCCACGAGCGCCAGCGCGGCAGCTGCGGTCGGCACGATCAGTTTCAACATGACGTTTCTGCTCCTGGAAGCTAAACCCACGTCCTGACGCGGACATGGGCGCGAATGTTCACGCCCCCATGGCCGCCCAGATGGTCCATGCTTGCGGCCAAAATATGGTCATGAGGCGTCGAAACTTGAACATTGTCACCCGTGTCGACCGCTATCTCGCCCGGCTGATCTTCGTGCCGCTGGTGGCGACGCTGGTGCTGGCGGCGATGCTGCTGTTGCTCGACAAGATGCTGCGCCTGTTCGATTTCGTCGTCAGCGAGGGCGGACCGGTCAACATCGTCTGGCAGATGCTGGCCAACATGATCCCGGAATATATGGCGCTCGGCATCCCGATCGGGCTGCTGCTCGGCGTGCTGCTCGCCTTCCGGAAGCTGGCGCTCAGCTCCGAGCTGGACAGCCTGCGCGGCGTCGGCCTCGGCTATGGCCGCCTGCTGCGGGTACCTTACATGTATGCGATCGCGCTGATGGCGCTGAACCTCGCCATCGTCGGATTTGTCTCCCCTTATGCGCGCTATGCTTATGAGGGGCTGCGCTTCGAATTGCGCTCCGGCGCGCTCGGCGCCTCGATCAAGGTCGGCGAGTTCAACCGCCTCGGCCAGCGCATGACCCTGCGGGTCGAGCGCAGCGATGACGAGGGGCGGCATCTGCACGGCGTGTTCGTGCGTGCGGAGACGGCCGATGGGCGCTCGGTCGCCGCCACCGCCGACCTCGGCACCTTCCTCGCCACCGAGGACGAGGACACGATCGTGCTGAGGCTGATGCGGGGCCGCCTCGTCCACGACGCACCTAACTACAAGGTGCCGCGCGTGCTGAGCTTCGAGCAGCAGGATCTGCCGATCGATCTTCCGGCGATCGAGTCCTTCCGCGGCCGCGGCGACGGTAATGACGAATTCACTCTGCCGGAGCTGATGCGGCTCGGTCGATCGGACCAGGCGCCCGAGAAGCTGCGCGATTCGGTGCGCGCCAATTTCCACTTCCGGATGGTGGAGATCGCGATGATGGCGCTGATGCCCCTGCTGGCGGTGGCGCTGGCGGTGCCGCCCAAGCGCAGCACGTCGGGGCTCGGCATCTTCCTGTCGATCGTGATGGTCGTCACCTATCATAAGGTGAACCAATATGCCGAGCAGATGGCGGCGCAGGACCGGCTCGATCCGATCCTCGCGCTGTGGACGCCGTTCGCCGTCTTCGCCGGCATCATCCTGTGGATGTACTGGACGCTGGCGCACAAGCCGGGCGGCCAGCCGATCGGCGCGCTGGAACGCGCCTTCGCCAAGAGCGGCAAGACGATCGGGCGCATCTTGCGCATCCGGCGGCGGGAGCCCGGGATCGCCTGATGGTCAATCTCGACTTCTTTCCCTCCAAGCGCATTGCCATGTACATGGCGAAGCTGTTCGTGCTGCGCAGCCTCGCCGTGCTCGCCGCTCTCGTGGTCGTGCTGATGACGCTCGACCTGCTCGGCGAATCCGGCAAGATCCTCCGCGTCGAGGGCAATGGCGATGCCCAATTGTGGCTTTATGTCGGTCTTCGTATCCCGCAGCTCGTCGCGCGCTTCCTGCCCTTTTCGGTGCTGCTGGGGACTTTGATCACGCTGGCGACGCTCAACCAGAATAGCGAGATCGTCAGCATGAAGGCGGCGGGCATTTCCGCCCACCAGATCATCGCGCCGCTGGTGCTCGCGAGCCTCGCTATCGCGGCGGCCTCCTTTGTCTTTCAGGAAGCGGTGGTCACCAAGGCGACGGCGCGGCTCGCCTCGTGGCAGGCGGTCGATTACGGCCCGGTCCCGGCGGAAAGCGGCGTCGCCAACAATGTCTGGGTGCGGCACGAGGACGACCTCATCTTCGCGAAGGTGGTCACCGGCCGCGGTCAGGGCACACGGCTGCGCGGTGTCACCGTCTACGACCGCAGCGGCGGCACGCTCGAGACGATGATCCAGGCCGAGACTGCCCGGCCTGCCGGCGAGGGCTGGCTGCTCGACGGCGCAAGAGTGTTCGACGTAGCCAGCACCACCGAAAAGGCGGCGAGCGGCCTCATCGTCGGTCTCGGCGTCGATCCTACCCAGTTCACCCTCGCCAACGTCGACGCGGACGAGCAGGACTTTGCACAGCTCAGGGACTCGATCGCGCAGATGGAAGCCGCTGGGCGGCCCACCGGGGCGCTTCAAGCCGGTCTGTGGCACAAGATATCGGGCCCTCTGTCGGCCCTACTGATGCCGCTCCTGGCCGCCGTCGCGGCGTTCGGACTCGCCCGCTCCGGCCAGCTCTTCCTGCGCGCGGTCATCGGCATGGCGCTCGGCTTTGCCTATTTCGTCGCAGACAATTTCGCGCTCGCGATGGGTAATTTCGGAGCCTATCCACCCCTGCTCGCGGCGTGGGCGCCATTCGTGCTCTTCCTGCTCATCGGGGAAACGGTGCTGATCCGGACCGAGGAGTGAAGGTCAGCCGCAGCGATGTCGCGAGGGGGGCGGGACTGGCAGGCCTCGCCCGCCTCGGCGCGCTGATCGAAGCCGTCGCCCAGCCGCTCTTCATCTGGCTGTTCGGCCTCGCCACTTACGGGCTCTATGTGGTGCTCTGGGGCGCCATCAACCTGCTCTCGAACATCGTCGATCTCTCGATGACCGCCGCTCTCCAGCGCGTCGTCCCCACTGCCGAAAGAGAGGAGAGCGCCCATGCCGCCGTCAAGCTCGCCTTGCTGTTCGCTCTTGTCCCGTCCGTGGTCGCCGCCGCTCTGATCGCCATGTTCGCCGGGGAGATCGCACCGCTCTTCTCCGCCGCGCCCAAGGATCGCGACAGCCTCGCCACCGCCATCGCCCTGTTCGCGCCCGCTCTGCCTTTGTGGGTGTTCGTCGAGGTCGCGACCTCCGCCGCCCGCGCCCGCCGCGCCTTCGGTCCCGAGATCCGCCTGCGCATCTTCTGGGAGCAGATCGCCCGCATCCTCTTCGCGCTCGGCTTTTTCGCGGTGGGAGCCGGCACGCTCGGACTGATGGCCGCGCATCTCTCCTCGCTCGCGCTCACCGCTATGCTCTGCGTGCCGCTTCTCGCCCGTTACTACGACCTGAGGCTGGTCCTGCGCGCGCCCCTCCCCGCAGGGCTTCCCCGCACGATGCTGCTGACCGGTCTCGCCCTCCTCCCCGCCACCCTATCCCGCCGCCTGCTGATCGACGCGCCGCCCGTGGCGCTGAACCTGATGCTGCCCGGCACGAGGGGAGCGGTCGCCGCCGGTCTGTTCGAGATCGCCCGCAAGCTCTCGACCGTGCCGCTGATCGTCCGCCAGGCGTTCCAATATGTGATGGCGCCGCTCTCCTCCGCGCAGGCGCATGTCGACCGCGCCGAGCTGGGCCCCCTCTACCGCTTCGCCGCGCGCGTCTCGACCGCTCTGGTCGTGCCGCTGTCCGGCCTGCTCGTCTTCGCCGGGACCGACATATTGAGCGTCTACCGTCCGGAGGCGCAGGCGGCACTGCCGTTGCTCGCCCTGCTCGTGGCCGCCCGCGCAGCCGAGGCGATCGTCGGCCCTGCGACGCCGATCGTCGAGATGGCCGGCCACCGCCTCCTCCCGCTCCTCAACAGCGTCATCGGCGTTGCGCTCGGCGCCGCCCTCGCAATCTGGCTGGTGCCCGAGCAGGAGGCCCTCGGCATGGCGATTGCGGTCTCCGCCGCCACCGTGCTGATCGCTTATGCAGCAACGCTGGAGCTGCGCCTGTCGGACCGACTCTCGCCGTTCGACTACAAGCTCTTCCAGGGCCTGGGGATCGCTCTTGCCGGCGTCGCGCTGATGGCGCTGGCGGAGAGCGTGACCCGCGGCCCGCTTCGCTTCGGCTCCGTTCTCGCGCTCTGGGCGGCGACCAGCTGGCTGGCGCTGCGCTTCGGCCTGAACCGCCCGGATCGCGAGGCGCTGGGCGGCATCGCGCGCCGACTTCGCCTCGTCTAGCGCTGCGGCCCAAAATCTGCCTTATTGCGAATACATGACGGGCACATACATAGGCGGGGATAGGCAGAGCCGCCGCGCCAGGCTCAGGAAATCAAAGGGTTAGCCGTGAAGATCGCTCAAGCCACGCGTCCGGGATTCTGGAATCGCTCGCATCATCTGGACAAGATGACGCTGAAGGAGCTTTGGGTCGCCTACATCACCTATCCGGCGATCATCGCCTACGGGCTGCTCGCACTCGCGGCCATCGCTGTGTTTGCCTGGAAGCCGGCGCCGCTGGTGCCGACGCTTGCCGCGGTTCTGGTGTCCGCATTCATATATCCGCTGGTCTGGTACGTTCTCCACCGCTGGGTGCTGCACAGCCGCTGGATGTTCAAGCTGCCCTTCCTCGCCTCGACCTGGAAGCGCATCCATTACGACCACCATCAGGATCCCAATCACCTCGAAGTGCTGTTCGGCGCGCTCCACACCACGCTGCCGACGATCGCAATCGCGACCGCTCCGGTCGGCTATGCGATCGGCAGCCCGTGGGGCCCGGATGCGGCAGTGGGCGGCGCCGCGATCGCGTTCGCCACCGGCCTGCTCACCACCTGCCTCTACGAGTTCGTCCACTGCATCCAGCACCTCGCCTACAAGCCGAAGTCGAAGTGGCTGGCGGAGATGAAGAAGCGGCACATGGCGCACCATTTCCACGACGAGAACGGCAATTACGGCATCACCACCTTCTTCTGGGACAAGCTTTTCCGCACCTATTACGACCGCGCCGAACGGCCTGCGAAGAGCCCGACCGTCTTCAACCTCGGCTACACGCCGGAGGTGGCGGAGCGGTGGCCGCACGTGGCGCGGCTGAGCGGCGGCGTGGCGACCGGACATCCGCGCAAGCGCGGCGAAGGCTGAGCCTGCTCCGTGCTGCGTCGGGCGTCGGAGCCTGACGAACCTACCTTCGATTTTTTGAAAACCGCACTCGCCGCGGCGCGGCTATGCGGCGTGACGCGGCTCGCCGACGTCACTGGGCTCGACCGGCTGGGACTACCGGTCTGGCAGGCGGTGCGGCCGGCGGGATGGTCGCTGTCGGTGCATCAGGGCAAAGGCGCCTGGCCCGCCCAAGCGAAGATCGGTGCCTTATGCGAGGCAATCGAGGCGCATTGCGCTGAGCGCGTCCCTGGAGATGGGCCTGTGACAACTTTAGCCTCGCTGCCGGAGGGGCAGAGGGCTGCGGAGATTTCGGATTATTGCCGGGACCGAAGCCGGGTGCCGCCCCTCGACGCGCGGGTGCGCTGGTCCGAGGCGGCGGATCTTGCCAGCGGAGCGGCCTGCTATCTGCCGCACAACCTGGTCTCACTCGACTTCCGTAGCGAAACGACGAGCCTGTTCGAGCGGGTCAGCGGCGGCCTCGGCGCGGGGCCGGACGAGGAGCATGCGCTGTCGACGGCCTTGCTCGAGCTCGTCGAGCGTGACGCCGTCGGGGAGTGGCAGAGGCAGGATGCGGGCGCGCGGGCGGTGACGGCACTGAAGCTCGGCTCCGTGCCGTTCGAATGGTTCCGGGAGTGGCGGGAGCGTTTGGCGTGCGCGGGTGCGGACCTGCAGGTCTTCGAGTTGAAGACGGCGGCGGCGGTGCCGGCTTTCCTGTGCATCGTCGGCGGCGCGGGAGAATTCGGCAAGGGATATCGCAGGTTCGAGGGACATGCGGCGCATGGTTCAGCGGAGACGGCCTTGTTCAAGGCGCTGGCCGAGGCGATCCAGTCGCGGCTCACCTTCATCGCGGGGGTGCGGGACGACTTCCTCCCTTCCGCTTATCGGCGGCAGGAGGCGTCGCGGCGGCCGCAGGACTGGCCGCCGGACGGGGCCTTGCCGTGGCACGAGCGGGAGACGGTGGCGAGGCCTGTCGAGCATGTGGTGGAGCAATTGGCTCGGCGCGGTTTCCGGCAGGTGGCGGTGAAGCGGCTCGGAGAAGGTCTCGAGGGCGTATCGGTGGTGCGGGCCTTCGTGCCGGGCTTGGGATCATTGACGCGGACACGGCGGACATGAGGGTGATCGCCTTTGCCGGGCCGTCGCTGCCGCCATCGGCGCGGGAGGCCGTCGGCGACGTCGAGTGGAGGCCGCCCGCGGAAGCCGGGGACCTGTTGCGGCTCGATGCGGCGCCTGGAGACACGATCTGCCTGATCGACGGCTATTTCGACCACCGGCCGGCGGTGCGCCACAAGGAGATCTTGCTGCTGCTGTCTGAAGGCGTGCGGGTGCTGGGCGCTGGCAGCATCGGGGCGCTGAGAGCGGCGGAGATGGACAGGCTTGGGATGACAGGCGTCGGCGCAATCTACCGGGCCTATCGGAGGGGCACGATCACGGGCGACGACGAGGTGGCGCTGATCCATGCCTCCGAGGAGCGGGATTGGAGGCCTCTTTCGGTGCCGCTGGTGGACGTGCGGGTGACACTCTCGGAGGCGCTGCGGCGGCGGGCCCTGGGCCTGGCGGAGGCGCGGGAAGTGCTGCGCCGGGCCTCGACGATCCACTATGTCGACCGGAGCCGGGCAGAACTGGAGGCGTGGCTGCCGGGGCCAATCGTCGAGCAGAAGAAGGCGGATGCGATGCTTTGCGTGCGCGAGGCTCTGGGCAGCAGCGAGGCAAGGCCCCCACGGCCGCAGCCGATCGTCACATCATCGCTGCGCCGGCTGGCGGAGGAGTGCGGAATCGACCTTGAGGCGCGGGGGAAAGAGGATCACACTCACGGTCTCAGGGAGGAGAAACGAACATGAGCGAACAGGGGCAACCGCAATTCGTCGTCGGCTATGGCGGACGGCTCTACCGGGTCCAGGCAGTGGCGGAGCTCGACTCCGACGACCAGCAGATGCTGGCCATGCTCGACCAGGCGGGCGAGGTGGGCCGCGCGGTTATGCTGCCCGACCTGGAGGTGAAGTCGATGGCGGCGCCGAGCGCAGGCGCGAATATCGGCAACGATCCGGCGATGGAGCAGCCGATGGCGGGCGCGAACATCGGCAACGACCAGATGATGTCGCGGCCGTCGACCGCGGCCAATATCGGGGACGATCAGGACCGCTGACGCTCAGCCGAGCGCGCGGTCCAGCAGCCCGCCGAGCCAGGCGCGGCGCCCCTCGTCCTGAAAGGGATTGTGGAAGAGCGCCCATTCCTTGAGCCGCGCCTCATCGAGCGGCTCGGGCCGCGACCAGGCGCGTGCCATCAGGTCGCGCCAAGCGGACAGGCGCCTGGGCAGGTCCGGCGCTCCCGCGCCCGCCGCGGCGAGCAAGGCGTAGAGCTCGCTCATCACGGTCGGCTTCGGCTTGGCATGGTCGTCCGGGTGGTGGCGGCGGACCATCGAGAACTTCTCCGCGGCGAGGCCGAAATCCTCGCGCAGCAAGTGCAGCATGCCCTGCTCGAGATGCGGTGCCTCGCTCGGGAACGGGCTTAGGGTATCGCGCCGTTCGAGCAGGTCGGCTGCGCCGGCCAGGTCGTCGAGGAAGATGAAGCCGGTCGCGACTTCGATCAGCCGGCGCTGGTTGTAGGGATTGAGGTAGAGCGCCTCCTGCAGATGCTCGCGCGCGAGCATCTTCTCGCCCGCCCAGAGGTGGCACCAGCCCTTGGCAGTGTGGAGGTTGGACTCGGTCGGATCGATCGCGATCGCCTGGTGCGCAAGCTCATAGGCCCGCCCACGGGTCTCGTCCGTTGTCGAGCCGATGCCGCTGAAGCAGAAGTCGGTGTTGTAGAGGCGGGTGAGCGGCGGATAGGCCTGGGCAAAGCCGGGCTGCTCGGCGATCAGCCGTTCCCAGACCGCCGCGGTCTCCATGGCTTCGGCCAGGCTCTCGCCGCGGCGCATCCTGAGCTTGGTCTGGAAATAGAGTTCGTAAAGGTCGTGCGGCTGCTCCGACAGGTTCGCGAGCAGGTCGTCGTGCAGGCGCGGCAGCGCCGCCGCCGCGATCTTGCGGACCAGTGCCTCGACGTTGCGACCGAGATTGCCGGCGGTGAGATCAAGCGTCTCGGCCCAGAGGATCGCACCGGAACGCAGCCGCGAAAGGCGGGCGAAGACGCGAACGAGCTCGCCCTCCGGGAGCAGCTTCACCGACAGCTGATAGTCGCGGTTGCCGAACTGACCCTGCCCTTGTGCCGCTTCGGCATCCACATCGGAGACGAGGCGGATGTCCCGGAAGCGGGAAAGCGCGAACAGCACCTCCTCGCGCAAGGCAGGTCCGAAATGGGCGCGTGGGTCCTCGGCGGCCAAGGTTTCGAACTGGGGCAGGTAGAGCAAGGGCGGGCGACCGACGGGTTTCGGTTCCTCGCTCCTGTGCGCGGCAGGAGCGGTGCCGTTGGCCTTGCCTCCCCCGCCGCTCACCGGTGCGATGAAGCGGTAGCCGCGGCCGTAGACGCTCTCGATATACTGGGGCGAGCGCGGTTCGTCGCCCAGCGCCCGGCGCAGCTCCTTGATCACCGAGGTGAGCGCGGATTCGCTCACGATCGTGCCGTCCCAGACAGACGAGAAGAGCGCATCCTTGGTGATCAGCCGCCCCTGCTGCTCGGCGAGCATGCGGAGCACTCCGAAGGCCTTATGGCCGAGCTTGACCGGGCCGTGGGCGCCCCACAGCCGCTCGTCCTCCGTATCGAGCCGGAAGTCTCCGAAGACGAGGACCCTGCCCGGGTCCGTAGCAACTGACATAACCCCACCGTGCGAGACCCGGGGCTGGCCCCCCGAGCTCTCCCGCTGGCTAGCATGATGGAGCGCAATTCCAGAATCTTTTCACAATTGGCTCAGGATATCGGCCGCGCCCGCTCCTAATCCCGGTCCTGCAGGGAGAGCCGGAGGTGAGGATGTTCGAGTGGCGCCTGATTGCGATCGCAGCTTCGCTGAGCGCATTCGGTGCCGTCGTCGTCCTGGGCTGCTTGCCCAGCGCGGAGAGGGCTCTTGCCTGACGCGCTCACCTCTGGCGCGCTCCTGCCGCCGTTCAGCGCTGCGGCGCGACGGCGGCTCGAGCTCGGCAGCGGGGCGGCCGCGGCCGAGGCCGATCGGGAGAGACCGCCTTGCGCAGGAATATTCGGGGCGCGTGGGCCCACCAGCCCGCCCGGCATGGCAGCCGCCTTCGCACGTGGCGGCCGTCGTGTATAACCGGCGGAATGAAGGATGACGGGGGCGATGTCCGGGTCGAGACGCCGCGGCTGATCCTGAGGCGCTATCGGGAGAGCGACTTCGAGGATCTTGCAGCCATGGCGGCCGACCCGGGCATGTTCCGCTATTCCGAGCGGGGCCCGATGACCGGCGACGAAGCCTGGGGGCGGCTGCTGCGCCACGCCGGGCACTGGAGCTTGCTCGGCTATGGCGTCTTCGCCGTCGAGGAAAAGGAGACCGGCCGCTTCGTCGGCGAGGCGGGGCTGAGCCAGTTCCGTCGCGCGCTCGGTGAGCCGTTCGACAGCCGCCTCGAGGTCACCTGGTCGATTACGGCCGGGCGCCAGGGCCGAGGCTTTGCGCGCGAGGCCGCCGAGGCCGCTCTTCGTTGGATGGATGGAATTCAAGCCGAGGCGACGGTCTGCATGATCCACATCGCGAACGTCCCCTCGCTCAGATTGGCCGAGAAGCTGGGCTACCGGCCCTTCACGGAGATCGAGTATAAGGGGTATCCGGCCCTGCTGTTCGAGCGGGCCGCGTCACTCGGTGACAGGCTCTGAAGGAGCGGCTACCAGAGCGGCGATGAGCTCGCCCCCGGTTACCATCCGCCCCGTCGAGGACGCCGCCGACCGCAAGGCGTTCGTCGATCTCGCCTACACGCTCAACAAGGACGATCCCCACTGGGTGCCGCCGTTGAAGACGGAGGTGCACGGTCTCATCGACAAGCGCACCAACCCGTGGTTCGAGCATGCCGAGGCGCGCTTCTTCCTCGCCGAGCGAGACGGCGAGCCGGTCGGGCGCATCTCCGCGCAGGTCGACCAGGAGGTGCTGGAGCATATCGGCCCCGGCGTCGGCCAGTGGGGCATGTTCGAGGCCGCGGACGGCGAGGTCGCGGCAGAGCTGATCGCACGAGCCGAGGACTTCCTGCGCGGCCGGCGGATGAAGGTCAGCCAAGGTCCCTACAGCCTGTCGATCTGGGACGAGCCGGGCCTGCTCGTCAAAGGCTTCGATCATTCGCCAACGGTGATGATGGGGCATAACAGCCCACGCTACGAGGCCTGGGTCGAGGCCGCCGGCTATAAGGGCGTGAAGGACCTCCACACCTTCGACCTGGACGTGACGGGACCCTTCCCGCCGCTCGTTCAGCGCATCGTGGCCAGTGGCGAGCGCAACCCCCGGATCCGCATCCGCAAGGTCGACAAGAAAAGGTTCGACGAGGAAGCGGCTCTGATCCTCGGCATCCTCAACGATGCCTGGTCGGACAATTGGGGCTTCATCCCCCTGTCCGACGAGGAGATCGCCTATGCGGGCAAGAAGCTGAAGCCGATCGTCTATGAGGAGCTGATCCGGGTGGCGGAGGTGGACGGCGAGCCGGTCGCCTTCATGATCACCCTGCCCGACCTCAACGAACTCACCCGCGACCTCGACGGGCGGCTGTTCCCCTTCGGCTGGGCGAAATTGCTGTGGCGCCTCAGGAAGCCGCAGGTACGGACGATGCGCGTGCCGCTGATGGGGGTGGTGAAGCGGCTCCAGTCGACGCGGCTGGCCAGCCAGCTCGCCTTCATGATGATCGAATATATCCGCCGCGACGCGATCGTGAGCTTCGGCTGCTCGCGGGGCGAGATCGGCTGGATCCTCGACGACAATGTCGGCATGCGGTCGATCGCCGAGACGATCGAAAGCAAGGTCAACCGCATCTACAGGATCTACGAAAAGCCTCTTTGAGGACCGTTTCGCAACCTCGGCGCCCTAGTTTCGTTCAGCGGCTCGTCAATCTTAAGGACGATGTCATGAGAGCCGCCCCTGCCCTTCTCGCCTTGATCGTTGCGGTGGACCTTGCCGCCTGCGGGAGCCCGCAGCCCGCGACCAACAGCACCGAGCAGCTGGACGAGGCGGCGGCGCAGAGCGATCCTGCCGCCGCCGAAGCCATCGAGGATGCAGTCGACAATGGCGCCGGCCCGCAGGAGGCGCTGCAGGCCGGCGGCAATGCCCAGGCGAACACGGTGACCGCCGACCCGGCGCCGACCCCCACGCCCACACCCGAAGGATAGTGGACGATCAGGTTTGGAGCAGCCGCGCGATATAGGCGCGGATGTCGTCGGGCCATCCTGAGACCAGTTCGGAGAAACGGTCCGTTTCGCCGCGGTAGAGGGCACGGAGGGCTTCCTCGTAGCCGGCGCGGTCGCCGCAAGTCGCCTGCATGAAGCGATAGACGGCGTCGCGCCTTTCGCGCGTCGCCGAGGCTCCCGAGCGCCGGGCCTCGTCCACCAGCCGCCGCAGCGTCGCCGAAGCGCCGCCGGGCTGCCCTGCAAGCCAATCCCACTGGCGCGGCAGCAAGGTGACCTCGCGGGCGGTGACCCCGAGCTTGGGACGGCCGCGCCCGCGCGGCTGCGGAGCCGACGCCCCCGCACCCCAATAATCGAGATCGGTTACCCGGCCGGTCTCGTCCTCGAACACGCGGATGTCGCTATGGTCGCCGGCGGCGAAGCGGTCCTCGATGAGGCGAGTCACCTCCTCGCGCACGCCGGCGGCGATAACGCGGTCCTCCAGAAATGCAGTCACGGTTGCAGTCATCGCCGCTCTCCTTCAGCGGCGATTTATACCCGGATCAAATGAGTGTCAATATCATCCGGATAGAATTATGTGTCTGTTTCCAGCCTCACCCAAGTCGGGGCGTGGTCGCTCGCTTTCTCACGGCCGCGATATTCCTTGTCGACGCCAGCATCGAGCAGGCGGTCGGCGGCGAGCGGGCTGAGCAGGAGATGATCGATGCGGAAGCCGGCGTCGCGCTGCCAGCAGCCGGCCGTATAGTCCCAGAAGGTGTAGATCGCGCCTTCGGGGTAGCGAACCCGGATCGCGTCGGTCCAGCCGCCGTTGAGGATGCGGCGGAAAGCGGCGCGGCTTTCCGGCTGCATCAGCGCATCCCTCGCCATGGCCTTGGCGGAGAAGACGTCATCGGGGTCGTCGGTCGGGATCACGTTCCAGTCCCCGGCGAGGATCACCGGGCGTTCCTCGGTCAGGAGCTCCAAGGCATGTTCGCGCAGGCGGTCCATCCAGGCGAGTTTGTAGGCAAACTTCTCGGTGCCGACCGGATTGCCGTTGGGCAAATAGAGGCTGGCGATCACGACGCCGCCCACCTCGGCCTCAATATAGCGGCTGTGGGTATCGTCCGGGTCGCCGGGGAGGCCGATGCGGCGGAGCGTCGGCGGGGCATTGGGAGTCAGGATGGCGACCCCGTTGAAGCCCTTCTGGCCATGCCAGACGCCGTCATAGCCGGCGGCGTGGATGTCGGCGAGCGGCAGCGAATCGTCGGCGCACTTGATCTCCTGGAGACAGACCGCGTCCGGCTTCTGCTCCTGCAGATATTCGATCAGCCGCGGCAGCCGCGCGCGGATGCCGTTGAGGTTGTAGGTGACGATCTTCATGGCGACGGCCTTAGCCGCCGCGGCTCAGATCGAGAAGCTGGTACCGCAGCCGCAGCCTGAGGCGGCCTGGGGGTTCCTGACCTGGAAGGCGGCGCCGCCGAGGCTCTCGACGAAGTCCACCGCGCTGCCGCGGACCAGGTCGAGGCTGATTTCGTCGACCACCAGGGTGACGCCGTCCTGGATTGCGGCAAGATCGTCGCCTTCCACCTTATCGGCGAGGCCGAAGCGATATTGGAAGCCGGCGCAGCCGCCGCCCTCGACCGAAAGGCGCAGGATTGCGGGCTTGCCCTGCCGCTCGGCAATGGCGGCGACACGGGCCGCGGCCGCGGGCGTGAGGGCGATGTCCTGGGTGGCGGTCATGAACGGGAGATAGGAGGGCGGCATCCCGCCCGCAAGCGAGGCTATTTGCGGACCCGGTAGCCGCTGATCACCCCGAACAGGAATGACATGGTAAGGCCAAGGCGCACCTTGCTCTCCGGGTCGTACCAGCCGAGCAGGCTGGCCCCGTAGACGAAGATGGCAATGAACATTCCAAGTGCCAGCGGCACCATAAGCGTTCCCCGAAGCAGGCTCGAGACGGCCGATCATCTCACGCAAGGGTAAAGCTCTGGTGAAGCTTGTGGCGCGAAAAACTTGCCGCCATAGAGCCGGCAACCCGCCAGCAGGAGCGTCCACGCCATGAAAGCCCGCGTCTACGTCACGCTGAAGAACGGCGTCCTCGACCCGCAGGGCAAGGCGATTCACCACGCGCTGGAAGGGCTGGGCTTTGCCGGCGTCAACGACGTCCGCGCCGGCAAGCTGATCGAGCTCGACCTTTCCGAGGGCATCGCCGATGCCGACATCGAGGCGATGTGCAGGAAGCTCCTCGCCAATACCGTGATCGAGAATTTCCGGATCGAGCGGGCGCAATGAAGAGCGCCGTGATCGTCTTCCCGGGCTCGAACTGCGACCGCGATCTCGCCGTGGCGCTGAAGGAAGTGAGCGGACACGATCCGGTCATGGTGTGGCACCGGGAAAGCGAGCTGCCCGAAGGTCTGGACCTGATCGGCGTCCCCGGCGGCTTCTCCTACGGCGATTATCTCCGCTCCGGCGCAATGGCGGCCAATTCGCCGATCATGCGCGCGGTGAAGAACGCCGCCGACCGCGGGGTCTCGGTGCTCGGCATCTGCAACGGCTTCCAGATCCTCACCGAGGCGGGGCTGCTGCCGGGCGCGCTGATGCGTAACTCGACGATCAGCTTCGTCTGCCGCGATGTCGACCTGAAGGTGGAGAACAGCCAGTCCGCCTTCACGAGCCGCTATGATGCCGGCGAGGAAATCCGCATCCCCGTCGCCCACCACGACGGCAACTACACGGCCGATGCGGCGACGCTCGACCGCCTCGAGGGCGAGGGCCGCATCGCCTTCCGCTATTCGGGCGAGGTCAACGGCTCCGCACGCGACATCGCGGGCATCATCAACGACAAAGGCAACGTCCTCGGCATGATGCCTCACCCGGAGCGGATGATCGAGCCGGCCCATGGCGGCACCGACGGCCGGCGGCTCTTCGAAGGCCTGCTGGAGGCGATCGGCTGAACGAGCCGAGGAAAGCCGCGAGCAAGACGCCGTCGCTCGTCCGGCAAATCCGCATCGAGGTGCATGCAGCCTGGCTGGCGGCGCGGGATGCACGGACGCCGTGGCATGCGCGGGCGGTGGGGCTGCTGGTGACGGCCTATGCCCTGTCGCCGATCGACCTCATTCCCGATTTCATCCCGCTGCTGGGCCTCGTGGACGACGGCCTGATCGTTCCGGCGGGACTGTGGCTGTTCGTAAAGCTGCTGCCGCCAGGCGTCATGGACGAGCATCGCCGCACTGCCGCCGCCGCGGCGGAGCGGCCGCGTTCACGCGCGGGTGCACTGATCGTCATTCTCGTCTGGATCGTGGCGGCCGTTCTGGCCGCGTGGCTGCTCGCCTGGGCTTACCGCTGAACCTTGAACAGGTCCTTGAGCTCGGCGAGGCTGGCATGGACGGTCACCGGCGCCTTCTCGAAATTCTCGGCGATCTGCTTCTCGAGCCGCGCCTGGCGGAAGCGCGGCGCTGCGTCCTGGCGGAGCATGCAGGCTTCGGTGAGGGCGAAGGCGGTTTCACCGTCGCTGGAAAGCTGCTCGGTGATTACCGAAGCTTGCTGGTCGGAGTCGATCGCCTTGGGGAAGCGGGCGGCGGCAAACGCCTGATAGACCAGGCGGCCGTGCAGTTCCTTGGTCAGCGGATCCTCGGCCCCGCGGGCTTCCTTCGCAAGCTCGTAGGAGACCTGCATGGCGAGGCTGCAGTGGAATGGGTTGCGGGCCTCGAGCTCGGCCGCGCCGGCGGCGGTGCCGATGAGTGAAAGTGCCGTGCCCCAAGCGATCGAAACGACGCGCATCCGTGCCTCCGTCCTGCTGTCCGGCAGGCGGAGTTAGTCGCAACGGGTGAAGATTCGCCTAAGCGCGGCTTCGACCGCCGGTTAAGCGTGCTCGGCCTCTTCCACTTCCACCGTCTCCTCTGCCTTGGGCTCCGGCTCCGTCAGGATCCACTCGACGGCGGCCTGGGCGTGGAGGGCAGTGGTGTCGTAGACCGGGAGCACGTTGGCGACCGGGTCAACCAGGAGGACGAGTTCGGTGCAGCCGAGGATCACGGCCTGCTGGCGCGCCTGACCCATGACGGTGAGGCAGGTCTTGAGCGTGCGCTGCGAAGTCCGCGAGACCTGGCCCCGCACCAGCTCCTGGAAGATGATCCGGTCGATCTCCTTCGCGGTGACCGGATCGGGCACGGACACGGCAATCCCCTGCGCCTCGATCCGCTCGCGAATATAGGATTCGGTCATGGTGGTGCGGGTGCCGATCAGGCCGGTGCGCTTGACGCCGTCCCTGGCCATCTTCGCGGCGGTCACGTCGGCGATATGGATCATCGGGATCTCGATCGCGCCGGCAATGCGGTCGAAGAATTTGTGGGCCGTGTTGCTGCACAGGATCAGGCCTTCGGCGCCGGCCCCTTCGAGCCGGATTGCCGAGTTGACCAGCATGTCGGCCGCGCCTTCCCAATCCTCGGCGCTGAGGAAGCCGTTATAGCGCTCGAAATCGAGGCTCTCGATCAGCAAAGGCGCCGAGGCTCCAGAGCCGCGGCGGCGGACCACGCCCTTGTTGATCTGCTCGTAATACATCGCGGTCGAGTGCCAGCTCGTGCCGCCGATCATTCCCAGTTTACGCACAACCCCACCTCGTTCCGTCTGCCCCGCAGCCGATGAATCGGCTGCCTCAGGCGCTCAGCCTAACGCTCGCTCAAAATGGTTAACAGGCTGCCGGTCGGAGTTACCCACCGCTTTTTGAAGCGGCTGGGGATTGTTACCCGAGATTCTTGACGATTTCCTCGACCATCTTCTTCGCATCGGCGAGGAGCATCATCGTGTTGTCGCGGTAGAAGAGCTCGTTGTCCACTCCGGCATAACCGACGCCGCCCATCGAGCGTTTGACGAACAGCACCGTCTTCGCTTTCTCCACATCCAGCACCGGCATGCCATAGATTGGCGACGATCTGTCTGTTTTTGCGGACGGATTGGTGACGTCATTGGCGCCGATCACGAACGCCACGTCGGCACGGGCGAATTCGGAGTTGATGTCCTCCAGCTCGAACACCTTGTCGTAATCGACGCTGGCTTCGGCGAGCAGGACGTTCATGTGGCCGGGCATACGGCCGGCGACCGGGTGGATGGCATATTTGACCTTCACTCCCTCGGCTTCGAGCAAATCGCCCATTTCGCGGAGGGCGTGCTGGGACTGGGCGACGGCCATGCCGTAGCCGGGGACGATGATGACCTGCTCGGCCTGCTTCATCAGGAAGGCCGCATCTTCGGCCGAGCCGCGCTTCCACGGCCGGTCGCTGGCGCCGCCGGGGCCGGCGATCGCGGCGTCGCCGCCGAAGCCGCCCGCAATCACGGAGATGAAGCTGCGGTTCATCGCGCGGCACATGATGTAGCTGAGGATCGCACCCGACGAGCCGACCAAGGCCCCGGTGATGATCATCGCGCTGTTCTGGAGCGTGAACCCCATCGCCGCCGCGGCCCAGCCGGAATAGCTGTTCAGCATGGACACCACGACCGGCATGTCGGCGCCGCCGATGGGGATGATCAGCAGGAAACCGATCAGGAAGGCGAGCGCCGTCACCGTCCAAAACATCCAGGGCTCGGGATCCGCCGCGACGGTCCACAGGCCGATCAGGACGAGGATGGCGGCGAGCGTGCCGAGATTGATGACGTGCCGCATCGGCAGCATGATCGGCTTGCCCGACATGTTGCCGTTGAGCTTCAGGAAGGCGATCACCGATCCCGAGAAGGTGATCGCGCCGATCGCGATGCCGAGGCCCATCTCGATCCGGCTGACCGGCAGGATCTCGCCGTCCGCGCCAACGATGCCGAACGCGCCCGGGTTGAGGAACGCGGCCGCCGCGACCAGCACGGCGGCCATGCCGACGAGGCTGTGGAAGGCCGCGACAAGCTGCGGCATCGCCGTCATGGCGATGCGCCGGGCGGTGAGGAAGCCGATCACGCCGCCGATCGCGATTGCCACCAATATTTCCGGCAGGCTTGCAATGTCGTGCATGACGAGCGTGGTCACCACCGCAATCGCCATGCCGAGCATGCCCATACGATTGCCGCGACGCGAGCTCTCCGGGCTAGAGAGGCCCCTGAGCGCGAGGATGAAGAGCGCGCCCGCGATCAGATAAGCGAGCGGCACCCAGGCCGGCACGTCAGCGACCTCGTGCATCAATGCCGCTCCTTCTTCTTATACATTGCGAGCATTCGCTCAGTGACCGCGAAGCCGCCGAAGATGTTCACGCTGGCGAGCACCACCGCGATCAGGCCGAGCCACTTGGCGGCGGCGGAGCCCGCTTCCGCCGAAGCGATCAGCGCGCCGACGATGATGACGGAAGAGATGGCGTTGGTGACGGCCATCAGCGGCGTGTGCAGCGCCGGCGTTACCGACCAGACGACATAATAGCCGACGAAGCAGGCCAGCACGAAGATCGACAGGATCGAGACGAATTCCATCAGCCGGCGCTCCAATGATCTTTCGGGTAGAGCCGCAGCTCCAGAGTTCTCAGCAATTCGGCATGGTGGCGGTGCCACTGCGCGGTGTCGAAGGTGGGGCAGCGTTCGCGGCCGACGCGCAGGGGGCCGCTCGCCTGCAGGGCGGCGGCGCCGTAGCGGGCCGCGAGGGCCGATGCGATCCAGGATTCCCGCTCGCTGAACTGGAGGCGCCAGCGATCCTCGACATCGGCGGGGTTGCGGCCCCAGCAGAGCATGTCCTGTTCGCGGGCGATCTCGCCGGCGGTGCGCATCGCCGCATAGACGGACAGATCAGGCGCGCGGCTCCAGCCGGTGCCGACCGTCGGGAGAGTGGGCGTCGTCGAGGCGCAGCCGGCGAGCGCGAGCAGGGCCGCGGCACCGGCGGTTCGGATGCTGTGGTTCGATCGTTTCAGCGCCCCCTCCCCGGCCTCAGGTTGCGAGCAGACGCTGGTTCACGACCTGACCGCCCTTCGTCAGGCGCACGCCCTGGACGATCTCGTCGTCGTCAGGGAGGACCGGCCGCTTCGCCTCCTTGTCCCAGAAGGCGCTGAGGAAGTTGTAGAGATTGCGGGCGTAGAGAGCGGAGGCGTCCGCGGCGAGGCGGCTCGGCATGTTGCGGTGGCCGACGATGCGCACCCCGTGGCGCTCGACGACTGATCCGAGCACCGCGCCTTCGACATTGCCGCCCTGCTCGACAGCGAGGTCGACGATGACGCTGCCGGGGCGCATTGAGGCGATCTGCGCGTCCGAGATCAGCCGGGGCGCCGGCCGGCCTGGGATCAGCGCCGTCGTGATGACAATATCCTGCTTGGCGAGATGGCCCGACACGAGCTCGGCCTGGGCGGCTTTATACTCGTCCGACATCTCGGTCGCGTAGCCGCCGGCGCCTTCGCCTTCGATGCCCGCGACCTTCTCCACGAAGATCGCCTTGGCGCCGAGGCTCTCGATCTGCTCCTTCGTCGCCGCGCGCACGTCGGTCGCGGAGACGATCGCGCCGAGACGGCGCGCGGTGGCGATGGCCTGCAGGCCCGCGACGCCGACGCCCATGATGAAGACGCGCGCAGCGGCGATCGTTCCGGCCGCCGTCATCATCATCGGGAAGGCCCGGCCATATTCGGCGGCTCCGTCGAGCACCGCCTTGTAGCCGGCGAGATTGGCCTGGGAGGACAGCACGTCCATCGACTGGGCCCGGGTAATGCGCGGCATGAACTCCATGGCCAGCGCTTCCACCCCTGCCTGGGCATAGCCGTCGACTCGGGAGCGCATGCCGAACGGGTTCAACGAGGCGACGATGAGGGCGCCGGGCGCGAGGCCGTTGAGGGATGTCGGATCCGGTCCCTGGACGCCGAACACCGCTTCGGCGCCGGTCAGCACCTGCTCGCGCGGGCCGACCATCGCGCCGGCATTCACATAATCGGAATCGGCGATCGAAGCCGCCTCGCCGGCCCCCGCCTCGACCGACATGCTGGCGCCCAGGCCAATGAATTTCTTGATGGTTTCCGGGGTGGCGGAGACGCGCCGCTCCCCTTCAGCCGTCTCTTTCAGAACCGCGATCTTCACCCCCCGCGGCCCCGATCAGGAGGAGATCAGAAGGACGACGATTGCCGCCACGATGAAGCTGACGATCGTACCCCACTTCATCATCCAGGCGAAAGAGGAATAGCTCTTCACATGGGCTTGAAGGTCGGCCTGAACTTCGCGGTCGGCTGCCATTTGATCCTCTTGTCGTCCCTGTCGCCTTCACTCTTATCAACTCGGCGCGTGCGAGGAAAGCCACCTGCGCCGACGGCCGGACAGCGCTTTCGACGCTGCCTTAAGGTCAATTTTACCGGAAGCCGATTATTGCGCCTGTCAAAGCGTAAAGGGGCGAGCATGCGGCCGGAAGCCACCCGTTGTCTGTTGCTGATCGACGATGAACCCGCGCAGCGCCGGCTGGTGACTGCGATCGGCGCGCGTGCCGGCTGGTGGGTGATGGGCGCGCCCGACGTGGAGACGGCGGGCAAGCTGCTCCAGGGCGAGCAAGGCGAGGAGGTCGATGCGATCCTGCTCGACCATTGGCTGCCCGGCCCTGCCGGCACCGAGGTCATCGAGCAGATCCGCGCGCTCCGTCCGGACCTGCCGCTGCTGATCCTGACCGCGCAGACCTCGGTCGCCGTCGCGGTCGAGGCGATGCGCGCGGGCGCCGCCGACTTCCTGGTGAAGCCGCTCGCGCCCGACCGCCTGCTCGCCGCGCTCAACGCCGCCACCGACCGCCGCAAGACGCATGGTGAGCTGAGGCCGCTGTCGGAGAAGATTTCCAAGCCGCTCGCCTTTGACGAGATCGTCGGCTCCGCACCGGAATTCCGCACTGCCCTCGCGATCGCCGCCAAGGCCGCCCGCGCCCGCGTCTCCGTGCTCATCGAAGGCGAGAGCGGCACCGGCAAGGAAGTGATCGCCCAGGCGATCCACACCGCGAGCCCTCGCGGCAAGAAGGGGATGATCACCGTCAATTGCGGCGCGATCCCTGAGAACCTCGTCGATTCCGTGCTGTTCGGCCACGAAAAGGGCGCGTTCACCGGCGCCTTCGACCGGCATATCGGCCGTTTCGAGGATGCCGAGGGCTCCACCCTGTTCCTCGACGAGGTCGGCGAGCTGCCGCTCGACACCCAGGTGAAGCTGCTCCGCGCAATCGAGACCGGTGAAATCCAGCGCGTCGGCAGCCGGATCGTCCAGACGGTGGATGTGCGGGTGATCGCCGCAACCAACCGCCGCCTGATCGACGAGGTCGCCAAGGGCACGTTCCGCGAGGACCTCTTCTACCGCCTGAACGTCGTCCACACCCAGATCCCGCCGCTCCGCGCGCGCCAGAGCGACATTCCCGGCCTCGCCCGCCACCTGCTCGCGCGGATCGCCGAGCAGCCGGGCATGCGCCATCTGTCGATCACCGACGACGCGCTGGCGGTGCTGATGGCCTATGGCTGGCCGGGCAACGTCCGCCAGCTCCAGAACGCCCTCTTCCGCGCTGCCGTCCTGTGCGACGGCAATGCCCTGACTGCCGCCGACTTCCCGCAGATCCGGCAGGAATCAACCTTCTCCAAGCGCGCCGACGATTATCATGCCAAGCCGCTCAACGGCGCCTCCAACACGGCGGCTTTGTCGGCCGGCGGCGGCATCACCTTGTTCGAATCGGACGGCAACATGCGCACGCTGGAGGAGATCGAGGCCGACGTGATCCGCCTCGCCATCGGCCATTATCGCGGTCGCATGACGGAAGTCGCTCGTCGCCTCGGCATCGGGCGGTCGACCCTCTACCGCAAGCTTGGCGAGCTGGGCATCGGGGACGCGGCGTAGCGAACGCGTCCGGCCGCTGCTAAGCTGGCCTCATGCGAGATTTCGAAGGCGCGATTTGCCTTATCACCGGCGCAGCGTCCGGCATCGGCGCGGCGACCGCAACCCTGCTTGCCGGCGACGGCGCGCGCAAACTGATCCTGGTCGATAGGGATGAGGGGCGACTGGCCGATTTCGCCTTCACACTGCCCTGTGAGCGCCAGCTGATCATCGGCGACGTGACGGACGAGGCGATCTGGCGCGACGCCGATCTGACCGGCCTCACCCACGCAGTGGTGAATGCCGGCATCGGCGCAGGCGGGCCGATCGTCGATCTCGACTTTGCCGAATGGCGGCGAGTGCTGTCGGTCAATCTCGACGGCGCGTTCCTGACGCTCCAGGCCGCAATGCGCGCGATGGGCGGGAGGGGCGGGTCGATCGTGCTGACCGCATCTGCGGCCGGGCTGAAGGCGGAGCCCGGGATCGCAGCTTATGCTGCGTCCAAGGCCGCCGTGATCCAGCTCGCCCGGGTTGCGGCGAAGGAAGGCGCGCCGTCGAACATCCGCGTCAACAGCATTGCGCCGGGGGGCGTGGAGACGCCGATCTGGCGCGGCATTCCGGGCATCGCCGAGATGATGGACCAGAAAGGCCAGGACGCGACGTTCCGGTCGCTCGCCTCGATCGCGACGCCGCTCGGCCGCTACGCCAGGGCAGAGGAGATTGCCGGGCAGATCGCCTTCCTGCTCTCCGACCGCTGCGCCTATGTGACCGGCAGCTGCTTCCTGTCGGACGGCGGCTACACGCTCTAGCGGCAGTAACGGGCGCGGAATTCGTTGGCGAAGGCGGCGAGGCGCTGCTCGGCGATCGCGTCGCGCAGGCCCTGCATCAGTTGCTGGTAGAAATGGATGTTGTGCTCCGTCATCAGCATCGCGCCGAGGATCTCGCCCGAACGGATGAGGTGGTGGAGATAGGCGCGGCTCCAGGTCTTGCAGACCGGGCAGGCGCAGGCGGGATCGAGCGGCCCCTGGTCCTCGCCGAACTTTGCATTCCTGAGGTTGATGGGACCAGCCGAAGTGAAAGCCTGGCCGGTGCGGCCCGAGCGCGTCGGGAGGACGCAGTCAAACATGTCGATGCCGCGCTCGACCGCGCCGACGATGTCGTCGGGCTTGCCGACGCCCATCAGGTAACGCGGCCGGTCTTGGGGAAGCTGGCCGGGCGCATAGTCGAGTACGGCGAACATCGCCTCCTGCCCCTCCCCCACCGCCAGGCCGCCGACGGCATAGCCGTCGAAGCCGATCTCGATCAGCTTCTCGGCCGAGATGCGGCGCAGTTCCTCGTCGAGCGCGCCCTGCTGAATGCCGAACTGCGCCGCCACGTCCGCGTGCTCGCCGCCGGACTGGAACGCGTCGCGGGAGCGGCGCGCCCAGCGCATCGAGCGCTCCATCGCCTCGGCCTGCACGTCACGAGTCGAGGTGGTCGGCACCAGTTCGTCGAAGGCCATGACGATGTCGGAGCCGAGCAGGCGCTGGATCTCGGTCGAGCGCTCCGGCGTGATCATGTGGCGCGAGCCGTCGAGATGCGATGCGAAGGCCACGCCTTCCTCGCTCCGCTTGGTGAGTTCGGACAGGCTCATCACCTGATAGCCGCCGCTGTCGGTGAGGATCGGGCGGTCCCAGCCCATGAACTTGTGCAGCCCGCCCAGCCGCGCGACCCGCTCCGCGCCCGGGCGGAGCATCAGGTGATAGGTGTTGCCGAGGATGATGTCTGCACCCGCCGCGCGCACGTCCGCCGGCTTCATCGCCTTGACAGTCGCCGCGGTGCCGACCGGCATGAAGGCGGGCGTGCGGATGTCTCCGCGCTTCATCGAGATCAGGCCTGTGCGGGCGCGGCCGTCGGTGGCGGAGATGGAGAAGGAGAAGCGGGCGCGCTCGGGCATCGGCGGCCCTTAGCGGCGATGTCCAGGAAGCGGAATGCCGCTCAGCCCTGCTCGCCGCCCTTGCTCAGCAGCTGGGTGACCGCGCTCAATGCCTCGACCAACGCACGGCGCTCACCGGCATCGAGATGCCCGATGCTGGCGGATACGTGATCATAGGTGCGCCGGTCCAGGCTGTCGAAGAAGGTCCTGCCCGCCTCCGTCAGCGCAATCGGGCGCTGCCGGGCATCCTCGCCCCGGCCCCGTTCGATCCAGCCGCGCTGTTCGAAACGCCCGATCAGGCGGCTGAGATAGCCGCGGTCGAGACCGAGCTCGGTCTGGACCTCCGCAGCCAGGACCGGCTGCCCGTTAGCAATCTCGAAGAGGATCCTCGCTTCGGTCAGGCTGAGGCCGCTTCCCATGAACGAGGAGTCGAGCACGCCCGAGAAGCGGGTGTGGAAGCGGTTGAAGGCCCGGAGCGCTTCCACAGCCTGCCTATGTGCATCGGACATGCAGCTTGACGTGCCGGTATTAGTTGCCACAGTCAACTAATCTGACCGACTCGGAGACTTTCGATGGCTGATGCGGACTTGCTGGACCGGCCGGTGTGGAACTCGCTGAGATCGGGATGGGCCGCGCTAGCTGAGGGCGACGGGCACGCACTCCGACTCCGCCAGGATCATGGCCCGTTCGGGGCCTCGGCCGGTTCGACGGCTGCAGAGCTGGCGGCCCTGTCGGCGCTTGTGCCGGAGGAGGGTGAGCTCTGGGTGGTGGAGCTGGAGGGCGCAGTGATCCCGGAAGATGTGCACGTGGCCCGTCGCGGCGTCCTGTCACAGATGCTGATGAAGGCGTTCACGCCTAAGCATCGGGCGATCGAGGCGATCGAACTTGGCGATGCCGACGCGCCCGAAATGCAGGCGCTCGCGGCCATGACGAAGCCTGGCCCCTTCGCCAGCCGGACTCACTGCCTCGGAAGGTTCGTCGGCGTCAGAGACGAGGGGCGCCTGGTCGCCATGGCCGGCGAACGGATGCGCATCGACGGCTATTGCGAAGTCAGCGGCGTCTGCACTCATCCGGACTTCCAGGGTCGCGGGCTGGCGGGCGCGCTGATGAGCATCGTCTGCGAGCGGATGCTGGCGCGGGGCGAGACGCCGTTCCTCCACTCCTACGCCCATAATGAGGGCGCAATCGGCCTCTATCGAAGCCTCGGCTTTCACCATCGCGCGATGATCCAGCTCACCGTGCTGACAGCGGCCGGTCAGGGAAGAAGCAGGCTCGCGTCTCCGTAGGAATAGAAGCGGTAGCCCTGTGCGATGGCGTGCGCATACGCCTCCTGCATCACCTCGAGGCCCATCAGGGCCGAGACGAGCATGAAGAGGGTCGATCTCGGCAGGTGGAAATTGGTGATAAGGCCGTCGATCGCGCGAAAGCGGTAGCCGGGCGTGATGAAGATCGCGGTATCGCCCTCGAAAGGCTGGATCGTGCCGCTCTCGTCTGTCGCGCTCTCGAGGAGGCGGAGCGAGGTGGTGCCGACGGCGATGATCCGGCCGCCGCTAGCGCGCACGGCATTCAGGCGCTCCGCCGTGTGGACGTCGATGCGGCCCCACTCGCTATGCATCCGGTGTTCGTCGGTATCGTCTGCCTTGACGGGCAGGAAGGTGCCGGCACCGACATGGAGGGTCAGCGTCTCGCGCGCGATGCTGGCGGCAGCGAGGCTTTCCATCAGCTCGGGAGTGAAATGGAGCGCGGCCGTGGGGGCGGCGACAGCTCCCTTCTCGGCCGCGAACATCGTCTGGTAGTCGGCCGCATCGCGCTCGTCCGCCTCTCGCTTGCCGGCAATGTAGGGCGGCAGCGGCATGCGGCCGGCGCGCTCGAGCAGCAGTTCGACCGGCTCCTCGCCTTCGAAGGTAAGCAGAAGGGAGCCGTCCTCGGCACGATCACTCGCCCGGACGGCAACGCCGCTGCCGAAGTCGATCAGGTCCCCTTCGCGCACCCGCTTCGCGTTGCGTATGAAGGCACGCCAGCCGCGCAGGCTCTCGCGCTTGTGGAGCGTCGCCCCGACTTTCGCCTCCCCTCGCCTGCCCTCGAGCTGGGCGGGGATGACTCGGGTGTCGTTGAAGACCAGCGTATCGCCTGCTCGAAGCAGATCGGGGAGATCGGTGACCACGTGATCCGCGCGCCGGAACCCCTCGGTCAGCAGCAGGCGCGCCCTGTCGCGCGGGCTCACCGGCCTCAGTGCGATCCGCTCGGGCGGAAGCTCGAAATCGAACAGGTCGACGCGCACGGCGCCGGATTATTGCTGCGGGGTCGGGGTTCCGGCCTGCGCGGTCGCCGCCGGCGCCGGCGCCGGCGCCGCGGCTGGCGCCCGAATCTGCATCATCGCGGCGGTCTCGGCCGCGGTTGGCGGCGCCACGTTGTCGGCACCGATCGATGCGCGCAGCACGCGGGTCGGGTTGGCGGGCGGCTCGCCCCGCTCAATCGCGTCGACATATTGCATGCCGCTGATGACGCGCCCGAACACGCTGTATTTGCCGTCGAGCGTCAGGCGCGGCGAGAACACGATGAAGAACTGGCTGTTGGCGCTGTTCGGGTCGGTCGCGCGCGCGGCCGAGACGGCGCCGCGGACGTGCGGCAGGGTGCTGAACTCGGCTGCGACATCGGGAAGCTGGGAGCCGCCGGTGCCGGTCGCGGTCGGGTCGCCGGTCTGGGCCATGAAGCCCTCGATCACCCGGTGGAAGACGACACCGTTGTAGAAGCCCTGACGCGCAAGCGTCTTGATCCGCTCGACATGGGTCGGCGCCACATCCGGCCGGAGCTGGATGCTGACGCGGCCGCCGGTCGAGAGATCGAGGTGGAGCGTGTTCTCGGGATCGAGCGCCGGCACGACGATCGGCGCCACCTTGACCGGCGGCTCGGCGGCGGGAGCAGCCGGAGCTGCCTGCTGTGCCGGAGCTGCCTCTTGTGTCGGCGCCGGTTGCGCGGCCTCAGGCGTCTGGGCGGCGACGGACGTGGCGACCAGCACCCCCGCAGCGAGGGCGAACAAGCTCTTCAAACGCATATGACCCCTGAGATTCAGTTTCAGTTTACCATGATAGCGGCGGCTCCGGCTAAAGCCCAGAGCCTGAACGGATCATGACCCCTTGCGGCCGATCCGGTCGACGCGGCTGCGTACGTCGTCGGCGACGGCCGGCGTGACGAACTTGCCGATGTCGCCGCCATAGAGGGCGATTTCCTTAACCAGCCGTGACGCGATCGGCTGCAGCGACACGTCGGCCATCAGGAAGACTGTTTCGATGCGGTCGTTCAGCTGCTGGTTCATGCCCGCCATCTGATACTCATATTCGAAATCCGCCACAGCGCGCAGGCCGCGGATGATGATCGAGGCATTCTCCCGGGTCGCGAAATCCATCAGCAGCGAGTCGAAGCTGACCACCTCAATTTCGCCCGACAGCCCGTCAATCTCGCGGCGCACCATCGCCATCCGCTCGTCGACGCTGAACATCGGCGACTTGGATGGGTTGGTGGTGACCCCGATCACCAACCGGTCGACCAGCTTTGCGCCGCGGCGGATGATGTCCATGTGGCCGAGCGTGATCGGGTCGAACGTGCCGGGATAGACGCCTGTGCGCATGGCTTGCCTCTTAATGGTCCCGCTCGACAGCGAAGCGGGCAATGGCGCGGAGGAGGTCGGCCTCGGCGCCGAAGCTCTGGAGATGCTGGAACGCCTGGTCGACGAGCAGATTGGCCTGCTGGCGCGCCCGCTCGATGCCCAGCAGGGAGACGAAGGTCTCCTTCCCCTTGGCGCCGTCCTTGCCGACGCGCTTGCCGGTCTTGACCTCTTCGCCCTCGGCGTCGAGCAGGTCGTCCGCAATCTGGAAGGCAAGGCCGACATCGCGCGCGTAGCCGCGCAAGGGGCGGCGCCCCTCGGCAGGCACCCGGCCCATGATGCCCCCCGCTTCCAGACAGAAGCCGATCAGGGCACCGGTCTTGAGCTGCTGGAGGCGCGTAACCGCCGCCAGATCCAGGCTGCTCCGCTCCGCCATCAGATCCATCATCTGCCCGCCGGCCATGCCCGATGGGCCCGAGGCGCGGGCCAGTTCGGCGATCAACTCGACGCGCACGAACGGGTCCTCGTGCGTCGCATCGTCGGCGAGCACCTCGAAGGCGAGCGCGTGCAGGGAATCGCCGGCGAGGATCGCGGTGCACTCGTCGAACGCCTTGTGCAGCGTCGGCTTGCCGCGGCGCAGGTCGTCGTCGTCCATGCAAGGCAGGTCGTCATGGATCAGCGAGTAGACGTGGATGCACTCGACGGCGAGACCGACCCGCAGCGCCCGCGCCCGATCGACATGGAAGAGCGAGCAGGCGGCAACCACCAGCAGCGGCCGCATCCTTTTGCCGCCCCCGATCGAGGCGTAGCGCATCGCCTCGTAAAGCTGGGCGCGGGTATCCGGCGGGGCGGTCAGCAACGTGTCGAACAGGGTGTCGATCTCGCCCGCTATCTGTTCGAGCGCTAGCGTGAGGCTGATCGACGCGCCGGCGCTCACCCGCTCAGCCGGCGTCAAAGGGCGTCGTGCCACCGGGGCTGCCGTCGCGGCCGAACTGGATGCGCTCGATCCGCGCCTGCGCTGCCTGCAACCGCGCCTCGCATTGCTGCTTCAGCCGGTCGCCCTCGGAATAGAGATCGATCGATTCATCGAGCGAAGCCTCGCCGCTCTCGAGCTTGCGGACGATCTCCTCGAGCCTTTTCAGGGCCACTTCGAAGGAGAGCTGCTGGATGGCATCTGCCGGGTCGGACATGGGAGAAGCTTTGGCGGCCGCGGGTGCGAGGGTCAAGCGGAGGCGCTGCTTCGGAACCAGTGGACGCCGCCCCGGACCTCCCGCACCGCCCGCCCCTCCACTTCCAAGTGGCGCAGATGGGCCATAGCCTCGCCTGTGGCGAGGCCGAAGCTGTGATCCTCGATCTTGCGGCCGAACAGGAGCTGGAAGCAATCGACCGCGCGCTGCGGCGCGGCGAGGCGGTCGTGAAGGCTGTCGAGTTGCCCGCGATGCCCCTCAGCAAGCGCATCGAGCCGGGCATGGAGGCCGGTAAACGGCTCGCCGTGCGAGGGGAGTACCAGCAGATCGTCGGACAGGCCGCGCAGCTTCGCGATCGAGGCGAGCCAGTCGCCGAGCGGGTCGCCTTCGGGCTCACTGAGGCTCAGCGATATGTTCGAAGTGATGCGCGGCAACACCTGGTCGCCCGCGATGAGAATGTTGCCGGCTTCGTCGATCAGGCAGGCATGTTCGGGCGAATGGCCGTTGCCGGTGACGATGCGCCAGGAACGGTCGCCGATGCGGAGCGTCTCGCCATCGCGGATGCGGATGAAGCTGACGGGAACCGTGCTCACCACCGAAGAGAAGCGGCCCCAGCCTTTCTTCGTCTCGGCCTCGATCCGCTCCTCCTCCCATCCCGCCGCGCGCCAATAGGCGACCGCCTCCCGCGGCGGCGCATCGCGCACATCGGTGGTGAGCATGCGGGCGAACAGCCATTCCTCGCGCGTCATCAGCAAGGGCGCACCGAAACGCGCGGCGAGCCAGCCGGCGAGGCCGATATGGTCGGGATGGAAATGGGTGACGATGATGCGGCTGATGGCGCGGCCGGCGAGAGCACTGGAGAGCAGCGCCTCCCAAGCCTCGCGGCAGGGCGCGATATCGAGCCCGGTGTCGACGACCGCGACGCCATCGCCGTCATCGAGCAGCCAGATGTTGATGTGCTTGAGTGAGCCGGGAACCGGCAGCCGCGCCCAGCCGATGCCGGGCGCGATCGCGATCACCTCGCCCGCTTCCGGCGCACGGCGACCGAACGTGTAGGTCAGGCCCCTGTGAGAATAAGGCTCGGCAGGGGGAGCCGCGTCGTCCAACTCAGCTCTTGAACGGGTCGACAAAGCCGCGGTCGGTGGTGATGGTCTCGCCCGACGCCTCGGCCAGCTCCGCCGCATGGGCAGCTTCGGCCTGGCGGGCATTCGCCTCGCGCTCGGCGCGAAGCTCCTCGATCAGCGCCTCGCGATCACCGGCGAGACGCGTGTCCTGCGGCGCCTCGACGCCCGCCGCCTTGGCGGCCTTGGCGACGACCGCGTCGAGCTCGCGCTGCGAACAGAGGCCGAGGGTCACCGGATCCTTGGGCTGGATGTTCGCGATGTTCCAGTGGCTGCGATCGCGGATCGCCGAGATGGTGGTGCGCGTCGTGCCGATCAGCTTGGAGATCTGCCCATCCGAGACCTCGGGATGGTTGCGGACGATCCAGGCGATGCCGTCCGGCTTGTCCTGGCGCTTCGAAACCGGCGTGTAGCGCGGCCCCTTTGTGCGGCGGACCTGATCGGGCTGCTTGTGCATCTGGAGACGATAGGACGGATCCTCCTGCCCCTTCTCGATCTCCTCCTGCGTCAGCTCGCCCGCGCGGATCGGGTCGCGTCCCGTCAGCTTGGTGGCGGCGGTGTCGTCGGCGATCGCCTGCACTTCGAGGATGTGGAGGCCGCAGAAGGCGGCGATCTGCTCGAAGGTGAGCGCGGTGTTGTCGACCAGCCAGGATGCGGTGGCGTGGGGCATGAGCGGCTGGGCCACTGTGGCATCTCCCGGATAAAATAAGGGCCGCCCCTTCACGGAGCGGCCGAGGCGTGGGCGCGATGTAAGCCCGCGCGCGACGGGAGGCAAGCCGGAAGTGGCGCGGAAAGCGGGTCAACTCGCCTTCTTGATGGCGGCACGACCAGACCAAAAGATCGCAGCCGCACATCCAGATGGAGCAGCCGCGGCATCTACGGCTGATGCGGCCGTGTGCGACCGCGAGCAAAGGGGATTTGCAAATGAAGTTTGTTCTCGCTGCCGCCTTGTGCGCCGTTCAGACCCTCTCCGTGCCTGCCTGGGCCGCAGACCTGACTGCCGGCGACGCCGCCGTTTCGCGGCAGATGGGTGCCTTCGCCGGAGCCCGCCTGCGCGTCCCCCTTGGCGGGGGCAAGGAGAAGCCGCAGGCCGGCCTCGCGCTCACGTCGACGCTGCGCAACGGTGGGAGGGCCGAGCTGCGGTTTGCCAAGGGTGCGGAACTCGGCTTCTCGGGAAATGAGGCGCCGATGCGTCTGACTCTTTCCGGAACGCCGGTCGCGCAGCTCGCGCAGGGTTCTGCCGGACCAGCGGGCCGCAGACTGGGCGTCTCGACCTTGGGCTGGGTCGCGATCGGCGTCGGCGTCTTGGCGGCGGCGGTTTTTACCCTCGGGCAGCTCTGCGCCGATGGGGAGATCTGCGGGAGCGAGTGACCTCAGGCGCTCATCGGCGTGTAGCGTGGCTGGTCCGCCACCCGCGCCAGCCAGCGGCTCACTGCGGGGTAGGCTGAGAGATCAAAGCCGGCATCTTCCGCCACATGGGTGTAGGCGTAGAGCGCGATGTCGGCGAGCGTCAGGCGCTCCGCCACGAAGAAGCTCCGACTGGCGAGATGCTCGTCCATCAGCTTGAGCGCGGCCTCGCCGGCAGAGCGCTTCGGGCCGAGCTGACCCCGCCGGGCCTCGTTCAACCGCTCCTCCCCGACGAAGGCGATCCAGAAGCGCAAGGTCGCGACGTTCGGCTCATGATTATATTGTTCCCAGAACATCCAGCGCAGGATGTCCGCTCGGTCGAACCGCGTGAAGGGGATGAGCGGCGAGCCGTCCGCCAGATAGAAGCAGGCGGCGTTGCTTTCCGGGATGAACCGGTCGCCGACTTGGAGCACGGGGATGCGACCGTTGGCGTTCACTTCGGCCAGGAATTCAGGCGTTCGGGTCTCGCCCTTGAGGATATCATATTCGCGCCGTTCGAGCGGCAGACCTAGCAGGGACGCGGTGAGGCGAACCTTGTAGCAGTTACCCGACGCCGCATATTCGTGAAGAACCAGGCGCTCCATTTCGGCTTCCCCTCCCGCTCGAGAAGCCCCTCTCTACCCAGCCGTCGCCCGCCTCGCCCACTGCGAATTTGCGCGCGTCACGCTTGCAGATTTGCGTGGCCGTTCACCTCCAGCACGATCTTGCCGACATGGTCGCTGCTTTCCATGCGCCGGTGGGCCTTGGCAGCCTGTGCGAGTGGGAAAATGCTGTCGATGATCGGGCGGATGCGAGCCGCTTCGAGGTGGGGCCAGACCTCGCGGCGGATCTCGCCGGCAAGAGCGGTCTTGAACTCGACCGAGCGGGCCCGGAGGGTTGAGCCGGTGAGGGTCAGCCGACGGCGCATCACCTCCCAGAGCGGGACCTCCGCGACGGCCCCACGCTGGCCGGCGATCGAGACGTGGCGGCCCTCGTCGGCGAGGCAGGCGAGGTTGCGCGCCACATAGTCGCCGCCGACCATGTCGAGGACGATCTGCACGCCCTTGCCGCCGGTGACCGTCTTCACCGCCTCAACGAAATCAAGCTTGTTGTAGTTGATCGCATGCTCAGCGCCGATCTCCAGGGCCCGCTCGCACTTCTTCTTCGAACCGGCCGTGACGATGACGTGGAGACCGAAGGCCTTGCCCAGCAGGATCGCCGTCGTGCCGATGCCGCTGGTTCCGCCATGGACAAGCACCGTGTCGTCGCGCTTTGCGCCGCCGCGTTGAAACAGGTTGGTCCAGACGGTGAAGAAGGTCTCCGGAAGCGCCGCCGCCTCGACCATGCTGAGCGTGCCCGGCACCGACAGGCACTGGCCGGCAGGCGCCGTGCAATATTGGGCATAGCCGCCGCCGGACACGAGCGCGCAGACCGGCTTGCCGATCGACGACGGCCGTTCGCCCGGACCCACCGCGACGATTTTCCCGGCGATCTCGAGGCCCGGTATGCTGGAGGCGCCGGAGGGCGGCGGGTAGAGCCCCATGCGCTGCATGACGTCGGGCCGGTTCACGCCCGCCGCTTCCACCTTGATCAACAGCTCGCCCGGACCGGGCTTCGGCACCGGCCGCTCCACAGGCTTGAGCACCTCCGGCCCACCGGCCTTGTCGGGGTCGATCGCCAGCATCGTCTCCGGCACGGTGTTCATTCGGTCACGCTCCCAGGATATTCGCAGCCGCCGCTGCCGTGCCTTGTTGACACGCAGGCGCCCACGGTCAACTTTTGCACCATGGATCTGGACGAACTCTTTCCGGACAAGCCTAAGGATCCCCTGACGCAGCTGACGCGCCAGGACCTCGACCCGCTGTCGGTCGAGGAGCTCAACGCCCGCATCGAGGTGCTGGAGGGCGAGATCGCCCGGGTGCGAGCCAGGATCGAAAACGCGGTTAACTTCCGCGCAAGTGCAGACGCGATATTCAAGAAATGAAACGCCGGGCACGCAACGGCGTTAATCCACACGTGGACCAAGACGGCTGCTTGATCGAGGGCCGAGGCGGCACGACATTAAGGCGAAGCTGCCCGTAGCTTCCCGCGCGGGCCAAGGAGTAAAAAATGCCGTCATTTGCCCGCGAACTCGAACAAACGCTTCACACGGCGCTCGCCGAAGCGAGCGGCCGCAAGCACGAATATGCGACCCTCGAGCATCTGTTGCTCGCTCTGGTCGAGGATGCCCATGCCTCCAAGGTGATGAAGGCCTGCGGCGTCGATCTTAGTGAGCTGCGCCAGTCGGTGCGCACCTATCTCGACAGCGAACTGGAGGCGCTGAAGGTGGAGGGCGAGACTGATCCCTCCCCGACCAGCGGTTTCCAGCGCGTCGTCCAGCGCGCCATTCTCCACGTCCAGTCTTCGGGCCGCGACGAGGTGACCGGCGCCAACGTGCTCGTCGCCCTCTTCTCCGAGCGCGAGAGCTATGCCGTCTATTTCCTCCAGCAGCAGGATATGAGCCGCCTGGATGCGGTGAGCTACATCAGCCACGGCGTCGGCAAGGGCGAGACGCCGACCGAGGCGCCTGAAGTGAAGGGCGCCGAGGAGACCAAGTCCGACGACGGCAAGAAGAAGTCGGAGAGCCCGCTCAAGCAGTTCACCGTGAATCTGAACGAGAAGGCCCAGAACGGCCGCGTCGATCCGCTGATCGGCCGCGGTCCCGAAGTGGACCGCACGGTCCAGATCCTATGCCGCCGCTCCAAGAACAACCCGCTCTATGTGGGCGATCCGGGCGTCGGCAAGACCGCCATCGCCGAAGGCCTCGCTCGTAAGATCATCGAAGGCGATGTGCCGGAGGTGCTCAAGGAAGCGGTGATCTACTCGCTCGACATGGGCGCTCTGCTCGCCGGCACCCGCTATCGCGGCGACTTCGAGGAGCGGCTGAAGGCGGTGGTCACGGAGCTCGAGAAGCTGCCCAACTCGATCCTGTTCATCGACGAGATCCACACCGTGATCGGTGCCGGTGCGACGAGCGGCGGCGCGATGGACGCATCGAACCTCCTGAAGCCGGCTCTCTCGGGCGGCACGATCCGCTGCATCGGATCGACCACCTACAAGGAGTTCCGCAACCATTTCGAGAAGGATCGCGCCCTCCTCCGGCGCTTCCAGAAGATCGACGTCAACGAGCCCACTATCGAGGACACGATCAAGATACTGGCGGGTCTGCGCTCGGCCTTCGAGGACCATCACAGCGTCAAATATACGCCTGACGCGATCAAGGCGGCGGTGGAGCTTTCCGCGCGCTACATCAACGACCGCAAGCTGCCGGACAAGGCGATCGACGTGATCGACGAGGTCGGCGCGATGCAGATGCTTGTGCCGCCGAGCAAGCGCAAGAAGACGATCACCACGAAGGAGATCGAGGCGGTCATCTCGACCATCGCTCGTATCCCGCCGAAGAGCGTGAGCACCGATGACAAGAAGGCGCTCGAGCATCTCGGCCGCGATCTGAAGCGCGTCGTGTTCGGACAGGATCTCGCGATCGACACGCTCGCCTCGGCGATCAAGCTGAGCCGCGCCGGCCTTCGCGATCCCGACAAGCCGATCGGCAACTACCTCTTCTCCGGCCCGACCGGCGTCGGCAAGACCGAGGTCGCACGCCAGCTCGCCTCGATCATGGGCATTCCGCTCCAGCGTTTCGACATGTCGGAATATATGGAGCGCCACTCGGTCAGCCGCCTGATCGGCGCACCTCCGGGCTATGTCGGCTATGATCAGGGCGGCCTGCTGACCGACGCTGTCGACCAGCATCCGCATAGTGTGCTGCTGCTCGACGAGATCGAGAAGGCGCATCCGGACCTGTTCAACATCCTTCTGCAGGTGATGGACAACGGCAAGCTCACCGATCACCACGGCAAGACGGTCGATTTCCGCAACGTCATCCTGATCATGACCACCAATGCGGGCGCCAGCGACATGGCGCGCGAGGCGGTCGGCTTCGGCGCCATGACCCGCGAGGGCGAGGACGAGGAAGCGATCAAGCGGATGTTCACGCCGGAATTCCGCAACCGCCTCGATGCCATCGTTCCGTTCGGCTACCTGCCGACGGAGGTCGTCGCGCGGGTGGTGGACAAGTTCATCCTCCAGCTCGAGCTGCAGCTGGCGGATCGCAACGTCCACATCCACCTCGACGAGGAATCGAAGAAGTGGCTGACCGAGCGCGGTTATGATCGTCTCTACGGCGCGCGCCCGATGGGCCGTCTCGTCCAGGAGAAGATCAAGCAGCCGCTCGCCGAGGAGTTGCTGTTCGGGAAACTGACGCACGGCGGCGAGGTCAAGGTCACGATTAAGGACAATGCCCCGGCATTCGAGATCGTGTCTGCGCCCCCCAAGGCATCGAAGAAGAAGGCCAAGAAGGCCGACGCCGGCGAGACGCCCGGGGAGGCCGAGCAGGGCCAGCCCGAGGCGCAGGCGTAAGCGTCAACCAAGCGAACCCCTCTCCCTTCGGTGGGAGAGGGGTTTTCTTTGTACGGGCCAAGGCGCTACTGCTCCGCTTGCAGCAGGAGGGAACGCGCCATGTCCGACATCACCTTCTACACCAACCCCATGTCGCGCGGGCAGATCGCCCGCTGGATGCTCGAGGAGGTGGGCGAGCCGTACGAGACGGTGATCCTGGAATACGGCACGTCGATGAAGTCGCCCGACTATCTGGCGATCAATCCGATGGGCAAGGTGCCGGCGATCAAGCATGGCGATGTGGTCGTCACCGAGGGCGCCGCGATCTGCACCTATCTGGCGGACGCCTTCCCCGACCGCGGGCTCGCGCCTCCACCCGGCGACCCGCTCCGGGGGCCTTACTACCGCTGGATGTTCTTCAGCGCCGGGCCGGTCGAGACGGCGGTCACCAACAACTACCTGAACTGGAACCCGACGCCCGAGCAGCGGATGATGGTCGGCTACGGCAGCTATGCGACGGTGCTCGACGTGCTTGAGCGGCTGGTCGCGTCCGGCCCCTATCTGCTCGGCGATCGGTTTAGCGCCCTCGACGTCTATCTGGGCTCGCAGATCGCCTGGGGCACCGCCTTCGGCACGATGGAGAAACGGCCCGGCTTCGAACAGTATGTGGCGCGGATCACGGACCGCCCCGCCTACCGGAAGGCCAAGGAGATCGACCAGGCACTGATGCCGAAGAAGGAGCCCCAGCCCGCATGAACGAGACCATCCGCGCCCGGGCCATCGCGCTTTACGACCGCTTCACGCACGAAGGCATGGACCGTCGCGCCTTCATGGCCGAGCTGAGCAAGATCGCCGGCGGCACCGCGGCAGCCAATGCCCTGCTGCTTGGCATCGCCGCCAATCCCGCCGCCGCGGCGGTCGTACCCGCCGACGACCCGCGCCTCCAGACCCGGACCCTTCAATGGGAACTGATCCCCGGCCGGAAGATGAGCGGCTATGGCGCAGCGCCTGTCGATGCCCGACCCGACCTCGCAACGGTGATGGTGATCCACGAAAATCGCGGCCTGACGGAGCATATCCGGGACGTCGCTCGGCGGGTGGCGCTGGCGGGCTTTTCAGCGGTCGCGCCCGACTTCCTGTCGCCCGCCGGGGGGACGCCGGAGGATCAGGACCAGGCGCGGGACATGATCGGCAAGCTCGACCTCGCCGCCACCGTGGCGGACGGGCGTGCGATGATCGACTGGCTCGCCTCGCCCGCCGGCGGCTCGCGCAAGGTCGGCGCGGTCGGCTTCTGCTGGGGCGGCGGCATGGTCAACCGGCTCGCGGTGGCGGCGGGATCGACGCTCAAGGCCGGCGTCCCCTTCTATGGCCCCGCCCCTGCTCCCGCCGAAGCGGCGAAGGTGGAGGCCGCTCTGCTCATCCAGCTTGCCGGAAACGACCAGCGGGTGAATGCGACCGCGCTGCCATGGGTCGAAGCGCTGAAGGCCGCGGGCAAGACCGTGACCAGCCGCGTCTATCCCGGGGTCGAACACGCCTTCCACAACGACACGTCGGCCGAACGCTACAACAAGGCGGCAGCCGATCAGGCGTGGGCGGAGACGGTCGCCTTCTTCAAGCAGCACCTGGCCTGAAGGCAAAAAAGGCCCGGCGTTTCCGCCGGGCCCTTCGCTTTGCCCTCTGGCGCGGCCGCTATTCGCGGCTGCCCATGAAGTTCAGCAGGAACGTGAACATGTTCACGAAGTCGAGATAGAGGTTCAGCGCGCCCATGATGACGGTCTTGCCCATCATGTCGGTGCCGGCCACGTAGAAATACATGCTCTTGATCTTCTGCGTGTCGTAGGCGGTGAGGCCCGCGAACAGCAGCACGCCGATGAAGCTGATCGCCAGCTGCAGCGCGCTCGACTGCACGAACAGGTTGATCAGCATCGCGACGAACAGGCCGACCACGCCCATGATCAGGAAGGTGCCGAACGCCGACAGGTCCTTCTTCGTGGTGTAGCCGTAGAGGCTGAGACCGACGAACGCCGCCGCGGTCGCGAAGAAGGTGGTCGCGATCGACGTGCCGGTGAAGACCAGGAAGATCGACGCCATGGAGAGGCCCATCACCGTCGCGAACGCCCAGAAGAGCAACTGCGCGGTGCCGGTCGACAGCCGATTGATGCCGAAGCTCAGCACCAGGATGAACGCCAGCGGCGCGAACATGATGACATATTTGAGGATGCCGGGGCCGCCGAGGATCGCCGCCGCATAGCCGCTGCTGGCGAACAGCATCGCGACAATACCGGTGAGCAGAACGCCCGAGGCCATGTAGTTGTATACCGACAGCATATAGGACCGCAGGCCCGCGTCGAAAGCGACGCCCTCCCGCCCGATCGTGCCGGGCTGCGGCGCTGCGGTCGCGCGCGGGTCAGACCAATTTGCCATTTCAAACGTCTCCTTTGACGACGCGATAGAGGGCGCCGTTAGGTCATAATATCATGTGAACGGGCTTCGGATTCAAGGAAAACCGGACTTCCTGCTTGGGTGACGTTCGGGAGGGCAGGTTCTCAACATCACGCCCATTGCGCTATGGCCGCTGGATGCACCGCATTTTCGTGGCGATCCGCCCGCCGCAGCACATTCGCCGGAGCCTGCTGAACGTGATGGGCGGCGTCAGCGGCGCGCGCTGGCAGAACGACGATCAGCTCCACCTCACCCTGCGCTTCATCGGCGAGGTCGAGGGGCATATCGCCGAGGACGTGGCGGCGGCGCTGTCCTCGGTGCACCAGTCGCGTTTCGACATCGCCCTGAGCCGTATCGGCGCGTTCGAAAGACGGAGCCAGCCGGAAGTGCTCTGGGCAGGCGTGACGCCGCACGATCACCTGAAGGCGCTGCACAAGAAAGTGGATCAGGCTTGCCAGCGCGCCGGCCTTTCTCCGGAAGGCCGGGCCTATTCGCCACACATCACCCTGGCCCGCCTGAAGCGCGGCTCGGGCCCCATCGCCCCCTTTGTTGAAGCAAACGGCGGTCTCGTAAGCGAGCCGTTCACCGTCGACAGCTTCTGCCTGTTCGAAAGTCAGCTCACCCCGGACGGCGCGGTTTACACCATGATCGAGCGTTATCCGCTCGATTGAGCGGCGCGGCTCGGAAAGGGCAGCGGCAGCTCGAAGTGGGCCGGCCGCGCCGGGCACATTGCGCAGGCGGCCTCGTCCTCGCGACCGAAGAAAGCGGCAAGCTCGGCGTCGCTGCACTCGGGCGTGAGCGGCTCATATTCCAAATAGGGCCGCCACTTGTCTGAAAGTCCGTATTTCGCGTGCTGCATGGGCAGATAGGCCAGCGGACCGCACTTCCAGATCTTGGCATCTAGGAGCTGGGGGCAGTAGCGCGCCATGCAATGCTCCCAGCTCGAACGCGGGTTCTCGTCCTCGAAGGGAAGCATCGACGACCCGAAGCCATGATAGGTGCGGTGCCACCACTTGGTGGAGGGATAGGTCGAAACAGAGATGCCATATTCGTCGACCCAGCGCCTGAGCAGGACGCCGACGGGCCGAAGCCGCTCCTGATAGGCCGGCGCGGTATGGTGAACCGACACGTAGAGATGGCTGTTGCCGGCCTCTGCGAGCCGACGCGGCAGGTCCGGATGGCGATGCAGCAGGAAGCCGTTCGTCACGAGGCGCAATCTCGAGGCTGGCCAATATCGCCGGGACAAGGTGACGAAATCGCCCAGAAGCGGGTTGATCGTCGGCTCGCCGCCGAGCAGCGAGAACTCGAACGGACGCAGCCGCTCCGACCACGGGGCGAACCATCGCTCCGCCTCTTCGAGGCCAAGCACACCCTTATGGTTCTGGTTGGAATAGTGGGTGCAGCTCTCGCACGCGAGATTGCAGCTGTGCGCGACGTGCAATTCTAGATTTTGGATCACCAGCACGATGCGAGAAACCTAGCCGATCGGTATGCAGGCCGCGACCTCGAAAATTCAGCAGCCCCGCCAATCAGCGCAAGAGCCGAGGGCTTCATTGACATTCGTCCGCTTCTCAACCGAGATGCGCACCGAAGCGCGCCGCAGAGCGCCGACAGTTGGGAGATGAGGCTTGGCCGATCCTGAAGGCGCTGGGGGGCATTCGCCGGTCCGCGTATCCACTTATGCCTGGTACGCTCTGTTCGTCCTCGTCCTCGTCTACATCATCAACTTCATCGATCGGCAGATCCTGTCGATCCTGGCGGAAGACATCAAACGCGACCTCGGCCTCGAGGATGCGCAGATCGGCTTCCTCTACGGCACCGCATTCGCGGTCTTCTATGCGCTGTTCGGCATTCCCCTCGGGCGGCTGGCCGACAGCTGGTATCGCGGGCGGCTGATGGCGATGGGGCTAGCGCTCTGGTCGTCGATGACGGTGCTGTCCGGCTTCGCCAACAGCTTTGCGATGCTCGCTGTGGCGCGCATCGGCGTCGGCATCGGCGAGGCAAGTGCCTCGCCCGCCGCCTATTCGATGATCTCGGACAGCTTCCCGAAGGAGCGGCGGGCCACCGCGCTCTCCATCTATTCCAGCGGCCTCTATATCGGGGGCGCGCTCAGCCTGCCGATCGGCGGCCTCGTGCTCAGCCGCTGGAATATGGCCTATCCCATTCCGGCCGAGGCGCCGCTGGGCCTCGCCGGATGGCAGGCCGCCTTCCTCGTCGTCGGCCTTCCGGGCCTCCTGCTCGCGCTGTGGGTGCTCTCGCTGCGCGAACCCCAGCGCGGCGCTTCTGATGGGCTCCCACAGCCGGTCGTACAGCCGAATGCGTGGCGGGATTTCGGGCGCGAACTCGTGGCGATCCTGCCGCCGCTGACATTGTTCAACGTCGCCCGCCTGCCCGGCGAGCTCCGCCTCAACCTGATCGTGCTGGCGGCCGTGGTCGCGGCGGCATTCGGCTTTTACGCGCTCACTGGCGACGGCCCGCAATGGGCCGCCTACGGCCTCGGCGTCTACGCGGTCTTCTCGTGGATCCAGTCGCTGCGGCACCGCGACCTGCCCACCTATCGGCTGATCTGGGGCAGCCCTGTCGTCGTGACGCTCGTCATCGCCTTCGGCAGCATCTCCTTCGTCTCATATGCGGTGAGCTTCTGGACGCCGCCCTACGTAATGCGGACCTTCTACGCCGACCCCACCGCCCCCGGCTATTTCATCGGGGGTCTGTCCGGCGCCGAGGAAGTCGCAACGATCATCGGCTGGGGCGCCGCCTTTTCGGCAGCCTTCGGCGTCATCCTCGGCGGCATCATCTCCGACCTCTGGCGTCGCCGCCACCCTGCCGGCCGCCTCTACGTCAACATGCTCTCGGTAGCGCTGCCGCTGCCCCTGCTCGCCTTCCTGTTCACCACCGACAGCGTCGGCTTATTCTATCTTGTCTTCCCGTTCGCCCATCTCCTCGCCTCGGCATGGGTGGGAGCTGCGGTCGCGACGCTCCAGGACCTCGTCCTCCCGCGCATGCGAGCGACGGCGGGCGCCACCTACGTCCTCGGCACAACGATGGTCGGTCTCGCGCTGGGCCCCTATTTCGCCGGCAAGATGGCGGACGTGATGCAGAGCCTCAGCGCCGGCATCTTCTTCCTCTACATCGTGCCGCCGCTGACGCTCTCCGCCTTGTGGCTAGCCTCGCGGCGCATTGCGGAGGTCGAGGCAACGAAGGTCGATCGGGCACGCGCCGCGGGCGAGAAGGTCTAGGCGGCGGACCCTATCTGAAGACGCCGCACGCCATTCGTCCGCCCGCATTGCCGGAGGGATCGGTGCGATAGTCATCCGCCTGGGCATGGATCACGACCGCTGCCCCGTCCGCGTCGAGCATCGGCATTGCTCCGCCCGCCACCCAAGCGCCCGGGATCACATATTCGAAGCTTCCGCGGCCATCCGTCCCCACCGAAAGGTTCGGCAAATCGCCTTTGTGCATGCCTGCCGGGTTGTTGCGCCCATGCTGCTGCCCCGTCGGGTTCCAGTGTGGCCCGGCACTCGCGAAATCCGGAGGCGTGCAGACGCCGGTCGTATGGACATGCGCCGCATAGGTGCCTTGCGACATCCCCATCGCTTCGACGCGCACTCTGATGCTGTCACCCATCTGGGTCGCCGTAGCGCGAGCACCGAGAGTGCCCGCCGCAGTCCGCGCCTCGGCTGTCGCCGTGCTCATGACGGGCTCGCCGGCCGGCGCAACCGAACCATCCGACATATTGCAGCCGGCCGCGGCTGCCGCAGCCAGGCTGCCGATCAGGAACCGCTTCATAATTCTTCTCCTCTCAACCCGCTGAACGAACGAGCCGGAGGCGAAACAGTTGCGCCCGTCAGTCGCCCCGCGGCGCCCGGCCGATGCCAAACCAGCGCAGCCCTGCCTCTTCCACATCCTCAGGGGGATAGACGTTGCGCAGATCGACGAGGATCGGCTGGCTCATCGTGGCCGCCAGACGGCGAAGATCGAGCGCGCGCAGCACGTCCCATTCGGTCACCAGCACGACCGCATCCGCGCCCTCCGCGGCTTTGTAGGGATCCTCGAAATAATCGACGTCGCGCATCATCGACTTGGCTTGGTCGACCCCCTCCGGGTCATAGCCGCGCACGTCGGCGCCTGCGTCCTGCAGGGCCTGGACGATGCTCAGCGACGGGGCGTCACGCATATCATCGGTATTCGGTTTGAAGGTTAGGCCGAGCAGGGTGACGATCTTGCCCCGCGCCTCGCCTCCGAGCGCCTGGATCACCTTGCGGCCCATCGCGCGCTTGCGCTGATCGTTCACGGCGACGACGGACTCCACGATGCGCAGCGGTGCCTGATAGTCTTCCGCGGTCTTCAGCAGCGCGACGGTGTCCTTGGGGAAGCACGACCCGCCATAGCCGGGACCTGCGTGCAGAAACTTGGGACCGATCCGATTATCGAGGCCGATGCCCCGGGCCACGTCCTGCACGTCGGCGCCCACTGCCTCGCACAGATCGGCCATTTCGTTGATGAACGTGATCTTGGTCGCGAGGAAGGCGTTCGCTGCATATTTGATCAGCTCGGCCGTGCGGCGGCTGGTGACGACAAGCGGCGCCTTGTTGAGATAGAGCGGGCGGTAGACCTCCCGCATGATCTCGGCAGCCTCGTCCTCGTCGGTTCCGACGACGATGCGGTCCGGGCGCTTGAAATCTTCGATCGCCGCCCCTTCACGCAAGAATTCGGGGTTGGAGACGACCCATGCCCGGGCATTGGGAGCGGTCTCGCGGATGATCCGTTCGACCTCGTCGCCGGTGCCGACCGGAACCGTCGACTTGGTGACGACGACCGCCGGCTTCTTCAGCGCCCGCGCAATCTCCTCTGTGGCGCCGAACACATAGCTGAGATCGGCATGCCCGTCGCCACGGCGCGACGGCGTGCCCACCGCAATGAAGATGGCGTCGGCTTCCGCTACGCCCTCGGCCAGATCGGTCGTGAATGCGAGGCGGCCGCCGCGCACGTTGCGCTCGACCAGCTGGTCGAGCCCAGGCTCGAAGATCGGCATCATGCCGCGGCACAGAGCGTCGATCTTCGATGCGTCCTTGTCGACGCAGGTGACGTGATGGCCAAAGTCGGAGAAGCAGGCTCCGGAAACCAGCCCGACATAGCCGGTTCCGATCATCGCGATGCGCATGGAACGTCCCTGAAGAGGAAAAGTCACGCCCGCTTATCAAAGCTCTCAGGCGCATAATAGGGGATTTGGCAGCTCGGCGTCCCGCGTTCGTCCAAAGCGGGCGGGCTGCCGACCATAAAGGAAAAGAGCCGGCCCTTTCGGACCGGCTCCTTCCATTTCAGCTCGATCGAAGACGAACTTCGATCGAAGGCCCTTACATGCCCGAACCCGGACCGAAGGTGATTTCCACGCGCCGGTTCTGCGGCTCGCGGACACCGTCGGCGGTCTCGACCAGCGGACGGCTCTCGCCGAACGCTTCGGTCGTCATCGCGCCATCCGACACGCCGCGACCGGCGAGGTAGGACCGCACTGCGTCGGCACGACGCTGCGACAGACCCACGTTGTACTGCGCCGAACCCGAGCGGTCCGCGTGGCCGGCGAGCACGACCTGCGCCGAACCGGTCTGCTGGTAGGCAGCGGCGGCGTTGTCGAGGATCGCGGCAGCCTGCGGCGTGATGTCCGAACGATCCCAATCGAAGAAGACGATGAAGGGACCCTGCGGCACCACCGGAGGCGGCGGCGGCGGAGGCGGAGGCGGAGGCGGCGGCGGGGGAGGCGGCGGCGGCGGCGGCGGCGGCGGCGGCGGCTCGGCGCCACCGAAGTTGAAGATCACACCGCCGAGAAGGCTGTGCGACCGCAGCCGCGAATTGCTGTCGCCACCGTTGAACGCTTCCATGCCGACATCGTCGACGTTGAAGAAGCGATACTTCAGCTGGACGTCGACATTGTCGCTGATCGCCTGCCGAACGCCGGCGATCACCTGCCACGCGAAGCGGCTGTCGCTGTCGTTGAGGAAGGGAGGCTGGTTGTCGAACACGCGCGCATTGTCGAACTCGACGCGGGCGATGCCGACGCCGCCGCCGACGAAGCCGCTGACGCCTTCATCATCGCCGAAGTCGAGCATGCCGTTCAGCATGAAGCTCAGGGCGTTGGTGTTGCCGCCGGCGATGTTGTCGGTGGTGAAGTTCGCGCCCTGACCCGGCAGGCGAACCTGCGTCTGGACACGGTCGAGGTCAGCCTTCTTGTAGGAGACTTCACCTTCCACACGGAACGCGCCGAAATCGTAACCGGCGAAGATCGATCCGTCATAACCATATTCATGATCGATCGTCAGTGCGTCTTCGGTGGTTCCAATATCGACGTCGATGTCCTCGACGATCATCGGACCAAATTCGCCACCGACATACCAGGCGCCGTCACGGGCCAGTGCCGGGGTCGCGAGCATGGTGGATGACAGCGCCACTGCAATGGCGAGCTTCCGCATAAATCTTCCCCTTTCTTATGCGTCCCAACGGGGACGACCTTGAACTCATTACGGTAAGCGGAGTTTCCGCGCAAGCACGCTTATCCCCACAAATGTTGCCGAAAAGCCTCAGTTTAAGGTGAACACCAAGGCCCCCCAGCAGACAGCCGCTCAAAGCTTGCGACCCGCATTGGTTTCAGGAGAAGACCAAAAAAGTTCAATCGATCAAGCCGTGTGACTTTAGTGCCACAGTGATTGCGTCGATCGCCGCACGCGCTTCGATGTCAATTATCGTTCCTCCAGAAGGACTTGGCACGTCCGGCTGGCGGACGCCGACGACCTGCTGGCCCCCGATCTCGATCGTCGCGACCGCCATCTCGCCGCCGTTCCAGCCGCTTCCCGTCCAGCGCCTCGAAAACCCCGCCGCCTTATCCCAGACGTGCATTCCGGCTCGGGGCGCGACGAACCGCCAGCCGCCGCTGGTCCACGCAGCGATATGGCCGTCTTTTCCCGACCATGCGCCGGTCGCTTCCGCCGCAACCAGCCAGCACGCGCCATCCGCCGGAGCGCTAGGCGGGGCGGCGAGCGGCCCCTCTTCCACCGCCGCATGCAGGGCCGCGTCGATCAAGGCCAGCGCCTCGTTGTGGAAGACCTCCTTCTGCGCCTGCCCCGGCTGGATCAGGGGCAGGTGGAACCTCGCGCTGCTCTCGCTCATCTTCGTCTCCGCTCAGATCTGGATCGTCATCATTGCCGGGCGGGACGGACCATGCGTGCCGAGCTGGACGACCAGCACCTCGACAGCCCCGGACGCACCGTCGGCCACCTGTTCGGCAAGCGAATAAAGATAGTCCGCCGTGCCCGTTTCGAGGGTCCGAGTGAACCCGCCGCCGGCGATCTCCAGCCGGTAGGCCTCCCGCTCCTCGCCCAGCGGCGTGTCGCTGCCGCTCAGCCAGGACCAGCCCCTGCGGCTCCGCCGCACCCAGCTCAGCGCGAGATCGCCGCTCGCGCGTCGCTCCGCCCTGAGATGAACCGGCGCGGGCGGCCGCTGCGCTTCGCCGGCGAGGATCAGGTCCGCTGCCGCGCCATCCTCATCCTCGCGCCCGAGGGCGAGCAGCCGTACGGCGCCGCCAACCACCCCCGCCGGAGGCTCAATTACTGCCAGTGCATCGCGCTCGATCAGCAGGAACGGCTCGCCAGCCTGGTGCATCGTCGCCGCATGTTCGGTGCCCATCCGACCCCTCAGCAGCCGGGAGAGCCGAAAACGTCCGGCTCCGATTGGCTCGACCTGGCCGAATTGCACGAGCTCGCTGCCGATCAGCGCCAAATTCGCGCCGCCGACGAGAGCATCGTCGCTGCGCCCTTCGAGCCACATCGCTTCATTGAGCAGCTCGACCTCGAGGCTCGCTCTATCGTCGAACAATGCCGAACCACCCGGTGCTAACATGTCCACCGCCGTTCCCATCACCGCCGGAGCCGCCGTCGAGCCCGCAGCAGTCCAGCTTGCGCCGCCATCGTAGCTCACCAGCAGGTCTGCGCGCCGCCATCCGCTCTCCGCGCCGGCGGCAGCGACGAAGAGCTGCGGCCGCTCCGGCGCATCGTCCCGGTAGAGCGGCAGGTCGAGCAGCATCACGGAGGTCGGACCATGGCGGAGGTCCGGCTCCGCCACGGGCCGCCCGGGCTCAGATGCCGCGATCGGCATGCCGCCCGGCACGCGCGCGAGTTCAAGCTCGACCACCATATGCTGCAGCGTCCAGCGCGCGATCCTCCAGAGCCCGGGCTCGCCCTCGATCCGCACCAATGCGCCTGGACGCAGCGCGCTCCGCCGCCAATGAAGCCGGATGGTGCCGCCCACTCGCGCTGCCCAAAGTGTCGCGAGGCGATGTTCGGCAAAGCTCTTGGCTACGTCGGATCCGATCGCCGCCGGCAGCGCCCTGCGGTAGGTCCGTTGCATCGGACCCCCACGCGAAGCCCGCTGCAGCCCGGTCTGGTAGTCGCGCGCCGGCTCATAATAGGCGATCGTCACTTCGCCGGCGATGCTTCCCGCCGGCCGCCGCACGAACTCGCTTCGCTTACCTCCCGCGCCAAGTTCGGCCGACCCGAGCTCCAGTCCCGCCCCCTCCGTCGTCGTCATGACGAGCCTCTCGCCATCGTCGATCAGTGACAGCGGCACGACATCGCTCAGCGCCTCGATCGCAGCGCGCACGCTGTCGCCGCTCGCCGCATATCCGCCGACCGACGGCGTCTCGCCTGCGGCGACCGCGCCTGCGCTCAGTTCCTGTGCGAGGTCGCCGATGACGACCGTCCCCGCGTCGGCGACAACTTCGAACGTCAGCGACGGAATTCGATTCCCGAAGTCCGCCAGCTCAAGATCCTCGAACATGGCATAGCCCGTGCCGCGGTAAGCCGGGCTGTTTCCCTGTCCTTCGGCTGCGGCGATCAGCGGATCGACCGGCTGGTCCTCCTCCCCGCGATAGAGTCGAAACTTGGTGGGGCTCTTGAAGTCACCCGCCGCGCCGCGGAGCAGCTTGCCGTCCGCCCAGATCCGCCGCACCGCCACGATAGGCCGGCCGGACAGCGCCACCGCGAAGGATGCCGAATAGCTGTAGTCGACGCTCTTCGGCTGCCCCTTGCCCCCGCCTGAGGTGGAGCGCCTTTCCTTCAGGTCGGTCGACCAGATCACCGTCCCCGCCACTCTCATCGTGCCGAACAGCTTCGGGATAGCCGTCCCGTAGGAGGAGGTCTGGACCGCCAGCTCGCCGAGCCGGGGCCCTTGCCGCGGCTTGGGGCCGAACAAAGATGCGTCGATCGCCTGCCCGACCGTCGATCCGATCACGGCGCCGATCGGTCCGCCGACAGCGCTGCCGACAGCCTGGAGAACGATGGTCGCCATCAGTGCACCATCCGGCTGTCGCCCACCAGCTCGGGAGCGAACGGATCCTCCGCCGCGACCATGGGATGGCGCCAGGCGGACAGGACGGGCCAGGGCACGTCCCCCGGGACTTCCGCCACTTTGCGAGGGCGCATGTCGGCATGAACATAGCCGTCGCCGGTGAGGATCACGACGTGCAGGCCGGTCGGGCCGGTTCTCACGAGCAGCATGTCGCCCGCAGCCGCCGCGACGGGTGCAATGCGGATGAACCCGGCGTCCCCGATCTCATGGTCGACCCGGCCCGGGTCGTTCGAATCGAGGCTATAGTCCCGACGGACCTTCTCCTTCGCCACGCCCATCGCCATCGCCGCCACTCCTAGGCAGTCCAGTCCCAGCTCCGCCGACCGTCCCTGCGGCCGGAATCGAACACCGATCAGCGCCCGCGCCCGGGCGACGATCTCTCTTCTCGTCATGTCGTTTGGCTTTCAGGCGCCTGGATAACGGGTCAGCAGGTCCATGCCGGGCAGATGCGGCTCGCCTCGGAAGTTCAGCGCGTTCGCGAACCTCGAGCGGCAGGTGGCGAACGCCCGATCGCAGCCCTCATGCAGCTCGACAAGGTCGCCGACAGCAGCCGCGAAATGAGGCGGCTCGCGCAGCGTCAACAGCGCGCCGGCCGATTTCAGCACGGCTCTCTCCAGCCCGCTGTTCGCACCCGAGATCCAGCGCAGCCGGCCATAGCCATAAGCGTTCGCCTCGCCCGCGAAGCTCGCAACCTCAAGCTGGTCCTCGTGGGGCACCGTCACGATCCGCGTCACCCGCACTCGTGCCCCCATGTCGACCCTGCATCTCTTGTCGCCAAGTTCGGCCCGGCATTCCGGCGAGGTCTGCTCGACCACCGCCCGCTCCAGCATCGCCGTCGGTCCGCGCAGCTCGGCTTGAAACGCGCTTCCCTTCACCGCCACTTCGCCGAGCTCCCCGCGCGCCAAATGGAGCCGCTCGCCCTCGGGATCGGCCCAGTCCACCATGAAGATCGTCACCGCCGCGCCGTCCCAGCGCCCCGCCTTGAGGTCCTCGTCGCTGATCGCATCACTGGTGAGCGCACCGGCCACGTCCAGCGTGTCCGGCTCGAACCGGTCCGACAATGTGATCGCAGAGGGGAGCATGCCGGGCGCGGCGCGATAGGCGAGGCCGTCGATGTGCAGCTCCCGGTCGTGCGTCGTGAAGCCGATCGCCACCCCGTCGCGCCGCTCGACACGCCAGCAGAAAGCGATCGTGGTGAGATCGGGCTCCAGGAAGGCCGCCATCACTCCCTCACCTCGATCAGCGGCACGCTCGCCGCCTCGCCTGCCTGGAACGTCGCGCGGCTGAGCATGAGCCGGTCCTCGGCGAAGCGCACGGGAACGTCGAAGCTGTAACTCGCCCGCACCTCGGCGCCGTCCGGCAGCGCCTCTTCGAACCGGATCAGCCCCTTGTCGTGCAGGGTCCAGCCGCTCACCCGCTCCACCCCATCCAGGAAAAGCCGAACGCTCCCCGCTACCGGTCGCGTGATCCGCCGCACCTGCGAGCCATAGCGCTTCACCAGCGGATATTCGGTGCGGACGCCATCGCCTGCGCCCAGCAGCTGGTCCTCCGCTTCATGATCGAACGGATCTTCGAAGCGGAATGCGATGGCAGCCCCGCGCCGCGCCCGAAAGAAGCCGATCAGCTCCTGAAGCTCGGCCTCGCCCCTGACTCCGGGACCGGCGTCGAAGCGCAGCCGCGCATCGACCCATTCGCTGTTCCTTTGCTCGGCGCCGTTCGCCGTCGCCACCACCGCCGTGGAGAAAGCCGGCTCGACGCTCGCCTCCCGCCCGATCGCGATCGGAAACCGCACGTCCTCGAAAGCTTCCACCGCCGTCTCCCCTATCTCGAACCAGGTGAACCCGTCCCGCAGCACCTGCGGCAGCGCCCAGACGAACGTCTCGCTCGCCCCGCGCGCGAAGGCGGCCTCTGCCGCTGCCGCGATCAGGGTCCATTGCGCCTTGTCCTCCGGCCGCAGCACGAAGCCGGCGAAATAATGCTGGTCCTCGGCTGGATAGCCGAGCCGGGCCGCCATCGCCTCCGCCGCACCCGCGGTCGCGCCGCCGCGCCCACCGGTCACCCAGTCATAATCCTCAAGCTGGAGTATATCGAAAGCCGGCGACGCCCATACTGCGGGCACGTTGGCGCGCCTGACCTCCGCGCCCTCCAGCACCGTCGGCAGATAGACCAGCAGCAGCGTCTCGGCGTCCGGCGCTTCCACCTTCACCGCTGCGCAAAGCGCCCCTGTGGATCCCGCGAGCACCGCGCCGGCCGCATCGAGCGTCGCCGTCTGCGTCTCATCAAGCGCCGCCCTCACGTCGGCGATCGGCACCGGCGCAAACGTCGCCACCGCTGCATCGTCATAGAGCGCGATCCGCCCGTCCGCCGCCACCCACCACCACGGCTCGCCGACCTGAAACCTCACCGCCAGTCCCGCATCCCGCGCGATCGCGGCAAAGGCCCGCGCGACGTCCTGAAGATAAGCCATTGCCTCCCCGTTCGCCGGCGACAGCAAGGCCGAAGCCGGCACCCAGCCGGTCAGCGCCGGCGTGCCGTCCGCGAACCTCTGCTTCCACGCCTCCGGGCAATGCTGGTCGAGCAGCTCGTAGGAGAGCGACAGGATCAGCTCATATCCGAGCGCCTTCGCCCGCTCCGCGAAATCCCGGTGCCAGGCCGCGCAGGGTCCGTTCAGCACCGCCGTGCCCGAGCCCGTCACCTCCAAATCCAACCCGAGCCGGAAATAGTGGCTCATCCCGACATAATGGTTGATCGGCCTGCGATAGCCGAGCTGCAGCACGTTCCGGAGCAGCCGCGCCGGCGTCAGGTGATAGAGATCGTCATATCCGGTGGCGATCCGCAGCCGGTGCTCGGGCATGATCGCGTCGCCGAGCGACAGCACCGATCCCGCCCCGTCGCAGGCGATCTCGCTGATCTCCGCCCACCCCTCCGCCGCCTCCGCCAGCGGCGCGTCCGTGCGCGTGAAGCCCGGCGGCACCAGCGAGATGAACATCCGGTCGACGTCCCCGGCCCAGACCGGATCCGCCTCCTCGGGCAGCAGGAACCCGCCGTCCAGGTTCCCGAAGTCGAGATCGACCACCGCATCCTCCGGCGTCCCCTCGGCATAGTTCCACAGCCGCACGAACCAGCTCCGCGGGCTGCCGGCGGCGTCCCGGCCCTCGATCGTCAGCGTCGGCCCGTCCACCGCGTCGAGCGGCTTCAGTCTCGCGCTTCGCCAGCGGAACCGCAACCGGCAGGTCCGGAAATCGCGCGCCGTCTCGTAGCGCAGCAGCGGGTGGTCGAACCGGTCCTCCGCCTCCCAGATCAGCCCCGCCAGATCGTCCTGCCGGTAGAAGGCCGCGTCGACCCTCAGCGCGTTCGGCCCGGTCGTCACCACGCTCGCCATCATCGGCCGCGGGAAATTGACGGTCCAATAGCGCGCGTCGAACCGCTTCAGATGCCCGAGTGTCTTCGCCGCGCCGGCAGGCGCCAGCCAATGTGCCATTGGTTCCGATCCTCAGCTGTCGACGCGCATCAGCGCGGTGCGGACGGCACGCGCCACCTGCCGGCTCGACGCCGCCAGCGCCTGCGGCTCCGATCCGAGCGCATTGACGGTAATGCTCATCCTGATGTCACGCGTGCCCCGCGCGCCCGTCTCCACCCGCCCGCTCGACGTCGGCACGAACAGCTCCGGTCCACGCTCGCCAACCACATAGGCGCGCCCTGGCGCCACCGGCCCGCCCGTCGCCCGGCCCGGCAGGCCGAGCAGCGCACCCAGCGCCTGCCCCGCCACGCCGATCAGCCCGCCAGCCGAGCCGCCGCCTCCAGTCCGAATCGATGCCGCCGTAATCTCGCCGAGCACCGACAGCGCCACCCGCTTCAGGTCCTCGAACCCCAGCGAGCCGGTCCTCACCGCCCGCAGCAGCGCACCTTCGATCGCCCGCCCCGCCCGATCGACGCCGGCGGCAAGCGACCCTTCCAGGCTCGCCCGCATCTCCGCCACGTCGCGCGCGAACGCGCCGGTGTCGGCGCGCACGCTCACGACAAGCCGCTCGATCTCCTCATCCATCCGGAAACATCCTCATCAAGCGCTCGAGGTCGCCGGCGGAGGCGCTCTCGCTCTCCCCCGCCAGTGCCCCGAGCACGGCCGCCAGCTCGGCCGGCGTCGCCTTCCAGAATTCCTCAGGCCGCCACCCGAGCAAGGCGCCGGCAAGCCCCGCCATGCGCGATGCGGCTGCCGCGAACTCAGCCACGGCCCTGCAGGATCTGCATCAACAGCAGCTTCAGCACCGGCGTCGCCTTAGCGAGCCCGCCCTCCGCCACCGCTGCGCCGACCCGCTTCCGCGGAAAGCGCCCGTCGGAGCAATGCCAGAACAAGGCGATCATCTCGGCGAGCTTCAGCCCGCCGGATGCCGCCCGTTCGACCAGCGCGAACAGCGGCCCCAGCTCCTCTTCCGCCGCCACCAGCGCCTCGAAGCTCGGCCGCAGCACCAGGGTCTCACCCGCAACCAGGAGCGCCGCCTCCCCGCGCGCCGGATTTGCGCTCACAGCGACGCCACCGGCCCGGAGCTTTCCAGGCTCAAAGTATAGTTGCGCTCGCCATTATAGTCGCCGCTATAGTCGAGCCGCGTCACCAGGAACCGGCCCTGCATCCGCTCTCCGCTCTCGAAGCTCAGCTCGTAATCGTCGATCGCGCCGCCGAGCGCATTGGCCTTGAGCCGCACTTCCGCCGTCGATCCAGTGAAGATGCCGCTTCCCGCCACCGTCACCGATCGCACGCCCGCCCCGGACAGCAGCTCGCGCCAGCCGCCGGAATCCTTGGAAGTAATGTTCACCGCCTCGCCATTGATCGACAATTGCGTGGTGCGTAGCCCCGCAACTGTCCCATAGACGGGCGGGCTCGCGCCATTGCCGATCTTCAGGAGAAAGGCGCTACCCTTTTCTGCGCTCATATTATAAGCTCCTCAGTCTCAACAGTTTGTAAGTGGGAGAACGGGATGTTTTCACTTGCACTGATCGCCGCGCTTGCAGCTGCCGGCGGCGCCGACGGCATGACTCAGCCCCGCAAGGCCTATGAGCAATGCCTGCAGAAGCTGCATGAAAGCGAAATCGCCGCGAAGGCCGAGGCCACGAAGTTCGACGCGGCCATGTCGACCGACTGCGCCGCCCAGGAGACGGCGCTGAAGAGCGCGATCGTTGCCCACTATGTCGGCATGAAGACGCCGCGTAAGGAGGCCGAGCAATCGGCGGTCGACTGGGTCGTCGACCTCCAGGAAGGCGCCAAGGAACGCTACCGCAGCACCCTTGCCGCCCACACCCCGCCGTCGAGCTAGAGCGCCAGCAACCGCGCCCTGAATTCGACGAGGCCGATCCAGCCACTTTGACGATCCCTCGCCACGCGGCTGGAGAGGAAGCGCATCGTCACCAGCTGCCAGCCGGCGACCGCTGACAGACTGCTCAACACGGCCTCCACATCGGCCATCAGCCGTCGCAACCGCCCCGGCCTCTCGCCCTCGTCCTTTAACGTGACCGCCAGCCGCACCTCCCGGCCGGCGCCGCTATTATGTCCCCAATCCGTCTCCGGTCCCGCTTCGACGACCGCATAGCGCACGACCGCCTGGAGCGGCTGCCCTTCGTGGACCGTGCCAAGCTCCGCCACGCCCTGCAGCGCCGCGATCGCTGCCGCCTGCAGCTCCACGCCAGCGCTCATGACCGCCTCGCCAGCAGCGCGCGCAGCAGCGGATCGGTCACGTAGCGCCGCATCAATCCCCGTCCGAAGAGCACGACCGCGTCGCCTGCGGCTTCGCCGGACACGCCCGGCGGCAGTTGTCCCTTCAGATCGCTCTCGATCTCCCGCACCTTCGCCTCCGCCCGCTCCGCGGCAGCCCGTGTAGCCCGCTCCATCAGCCGCTCAAACATGCGCCAGCCTTTCGACGGGGCCGAGCCCCAGTCGCCGCCACGGCCGCCACAGGGCGGTCACCGCCGCGGGCGGCCCCGCCCCGCCGTCTAGGCTGCGATGGGTGTAGAGATGCGCCGTCAGCCGCACGATCCCCTGCCGGAGCGGCTCCGGCAATGCGGCCCAGTCGGCCGCCATGCCGGCTTCGAACCGCACCCGCGCGCGCCGTGCGTCGCCTGGCGACGTGATCCGCACCCAGCCGCCGCCGGCCGCATCGATGTCGATTTCATAAGTCCCTGCTGCCAGCGCGTCCGAGCTGCCGTCCACGCCGATGCTGTCGACGCCCATGATCGACCCGACGGGGAGCGCCCTCAGCCGCTGCCAGCCTGTCCGCGCCGGCACTGTCTCCGCGCCCTCGCGCACGACCAGCCATTGGCCGAGGAACGCCTCGCACAGCGCCGCCGCGCTCCCCGCGAGCCGCTCCAGCAGCGCGTCCTCATAACTCCCCTCGATGCGCAGATACGCCTTGGCCTCTGCGACCGCCTGGCCAAGCGCCGGCGGCTCCAACACTGATGTCATCCTGTCCGTCCTTGGCTGCTCAGAAGGGCAGCGGATCGAGGTTGGTGGGGAGGCCGAGGCCCCATGTGTCGTTCACCGCCGGCGCCTCGGCATGGCCGCGGTTGAACCCGTCGAGATAATCGCCCGGTGTGCCGGTATAGAGGTCGTAGGCCGGCCGCACGCCGTCCACCCGTCCCTCCGGGCCGAGATCCACCGGCGTCCCGTCCGCTTTCCAGAACTTGCGCCGCTCGGTCGCCTGCGCGAAGTCGAAATAGCGGTTGTCGATCCACTCCCGCCGGATCGCGGCCCTCAATTCGGCCGCGACACCGGTCGAGCCCCAGCTCGGCTTGGTGGCGCCGAGATCGATCGATCCGGTGCCGACCACGATCGTAGGCGAGGCCGGCTTCAGGTCGACGTCTCCCGTTCCGGCGGTCCAGCCCCACATCCGCGCCGCGCCGCTTCCGGCAAGGTCGCAGGAGAAGGCGAACCAGCACAGGCCGGCGGCGCTGTTGAACAGCGGCCCGGTCGAGGTCCAGTTGATCGCGACCGCCCCCGCGCTGTCCTCGATCCTCACCACTATCCGGTGCGCGGCATTGCGCTGCACGAGCACCGCCAGGCCATCCATCGCGAACACTTGGTTGACCAGGCCGTCCTCGAGGAAGCGCGCGTTCAGCACGAAGCTGAATGCCGGCCCGTCCACCCAGGGCGAGGCGCTGCCGATCATCATCGGGGTGCGCCGCGACCCGACCGTCGTATGCGGATCCCGCACGAGGGTGCAGCCGACCGGCGCCGTCGCCGCAGCGCCGACCACGCTGGGCTTCACCCGGATGGTCTGGCTGTGCGTGACGACATTGCCGCTCGTGTCGCGACCGGTCGCCTCGATCTCGAGATATAGGATCCGGTCCATTCCGCCCGGCTCGGCCGCCGTCCGCACCAGCTCAGCGACCTTGTTCGATCCTGCCTTCATCCGGATCGTGAACAGCCCCGGCTGCACCGGATCATCGGCGCTGATCGCGACGGAGGTGACGAAGCCCTCCATATAAACCTCGATCGTCGCGCCTGCCGCCAGGTCGAACGGCACGTCCGGTATCTGCTGCCGCCGCACATAGACGCTTCGATGCAGCATCGCCTCGACGACCGGCTGCAGCGCCGCCGCGATCCTAGGCTGCGCCCGCCAGTTGGGATGGTTCTAATCCGCGGCCGCGCTCTGGAACATCAGCCCCGGCGCCTGCATCCCGGCCACCTGAATGCTCTGGGCATCGCTCCCGTCGCCGTCATCCAGTCCCATGAAGTCGAAGTTGAGCGGATGCACGAAGCGCCGCTTGGTCCGCCAGTAATTGCGGGCAATCCGCTGCTGTCGAAGGATGCTCCCATGGGCAGTGCCTGCGGCGATTCCCACTCCTGCATAGGGGATGGCGAGCGTGATCAGGTCATTCGAGCTGTCCGCGATGATCGCATCCACTCCGGCGATGGCGTTGGCGTCGCCGGTTGCATCACCGACGTCGTTCCGCCCCGGCCAGAGCAGCTTGATATCGCCTTTGCGCGATGGATCGGCGGCCGTGATCTCCAGCCAGTCGTCCTTGATGGTGCCGGTCCGGGCACCGCCATAACCGCAGCGAACGACGATCTCCGACGCCGCACCGCTCCCGCCCGGCGCCGTCGAATGCGCGAAGCCGAGCGCGCCGGCGAGTTGGAGCGTCCAGTCGTCCCCCGGCACAGGCGAGCCCGCGCCGTTCCGCGAGATGATCGCCTCGTTGCAAGCCGTCCAGCTGTCGCCGATCGGCGACACACGCGTCGTCTCGGGAATCGGCGCGGGCGCCGGAGACGTCTCCGCCCGCCGCTGCACCGCCGGGGAGCCGGGTGTCAGCCGCAGCATCAGAACAAGGCCACGATATCGGCCGCGCTCGTCCCCGTCGCACGGACGAACTGCGCCCGCACCAGCAGGTACGATCCCGACGCCACATTCTTGAACTCGACGTCCCTGCCGCCGCCGGCACCGCGCAACGTCACCGTCCCGCCGGTGCCAACGTAAAGCGCCTTCGGCACCTCCGGCAGCGCATCGACATCATGCGGCACCACCGCCGCCGCCCGCGTCGCGGGCCCCGACACGCTGTCGGAAAAACCCTCAAACTGATCCGCCATCATCGTCTCCGAGCAAAAGAAAACGCCGCGCCGGAGGAAGCCGGCGCGGCGCAAAAGCCCCTCCCCTTCAGGGGATGGGTTGGGGAGGGGCTTCTCAGGCCGAGAATTTCATCAGCTTGATCGCCTCGCTGTTGGAGACCTGCCCGCCGACCCGCTTCGTCGCGTAGAAATGCACGAACGGCTTGTGCGTGTAGGGATCCCTCAGAATCTGCGTCTCCGTCCGCTCCGCGATCAGATAGCCTGCCCTGAAGTTGCCGAACGCGATCGACAGCGAGTCTGCCGCTACATCGGGCATGTCCTCAGCCTCGACCACCGGATAGCCGAGCAACGTATCCGGCTGCCCCGCCACCAGCCCCGGCTGCCACAGAAACGCCCCGTCCGCCGTCTTGAACTTGCGGATCCGCGCCGCCGTCGCCGAATTCATCACGAACACGGCGCCCTGCCGATACGGCGGCCGCAATGCCTGGACGAGGTCAATCAGCCGGTCCTGCGGGTTCGACGCCGCGAACCCGCCGGCCGCGCCCGACGTCACAAACTGCAGCGTCCCGAATGGACGCGCGCCGTCCGCCGCCGCACTGGTGGGCGCCGCCAGGAACCCCTTCGGCCGGTTGACGCCCGAGCCGGCGACGAACGCCGCTCCTTCCGCCCGCGCGAACTCTGTCGCGATCTCGCTCGCCAGCCAGCTCTCCACGTCGAACGCCGCATCGTCGAGCATCGCCTGGCTCGCCGCCGGATTGGCATAGAGCTCGCCGAATGGCGGCGCGATCTCGGCGAAGACCGGCGTGTCCGTCTCCGGCCGCCCCGCATCCTCCGCGACCCAGCCCGAAGGCGTCCCGCCGGTCGTCACCAGCTTGCGGTAGCCGGCCGATCCCACCTTCACGACATTGGCGATCGCCCGGATCGGCGAGATCGCTGTGAGCGCCCGGTCAATCTGCGCGTCGATTTCCTCCGGCACTGCAAAGCCCCCCGCCGCCTCCGAGGTGCCGACCATCGCCTTCAGCTCGACCCCGCTCTCGATCCCCTTCCTGAGATAGCTCTCGACGAACGCCGACTTCCGCTCGGTCCCCCCGCTCAGCGCCGGCCGCCCGGCGGCCACCGCCTGCGCATCCATCCGGCTCTTCAGCTGCGCCATCTCCTCCCGAAGCTGCGCCACCTCCTCATCCTGCCGCTCCAGCGCCTCGAACGACGCCTCCAACGCATCCTGCTTCACTTCAAACATGCCCGTCTCTCCCGTTGATTTCAGACACACCAAACCGTCATCCCGGACTTGATCCGGGATCCACCTTCTTCCTTTGATGAAATCGCGGCCTCAGCCGCGCGCGCTCATTTCCCCGCGAACAGGAAGGCCACCGCCGCCATGAGGCAGGCGAACGCGCCCAGATGCCGCCAGCCGAGCGGCTCGCCCAGCACCAGCACCATGAACCCGCCGAACGCGATAAGCGCGATCGCCTCCTGCGCCACCTTCAGCTGCGCCCCGCTCCACCCGCCCGCATAGCCGATCCGATTGGCCGGCACCGCGAAGCAATATTCGACGAGCGCGATCCCCCAGCTCACCGCGATCACGATCAGCAGCGGCTTCGACATCCCGTATTTGAGGTGCCAATACCAGGCGATCGTCATGAATATGTTCGAGAGGGCGAGCAGCAGGATGGTCGGCATTCCCCTGCTATACCGTCTCGCTCAGCGCATGCACTCGTGCCTTCGGCTGCATCGGGAATGTCACCAGGCTCACCTCGACCAGCTCAAGGTCCAGGAGCTCCCGCGGCGCCTCCCCCTTCGCCTCCCGCACCCGGTAGCCGAAGCTCAAACCCCTCACCGCCCCCTCCTTCAGCAGGGCCGCCGCGCGCGCATCGACAAGCCGCCCGATCACCCTCAGGCCCCTCTTATCCTCGCGCAGGTATTCGATCCGCCCGATCGGCCGCCCCGCCTCATGCTGCCAGAGCAGGGGCACGCGCCCGCCACCCCGCTCGAGGCTGCGCGCAAAGGCGCCGCCCCGCACCACGTCACCGCCCCGGTCCGGGCGGTCGAACACCGCCGCATAGCCGGCGAACCTCATGGCAGCAGGTCCGTCAGGCCGAGCTTCACCGCCATGCCGACCAGCAGGGCCGCCAGCCCCACCCGAACGACCCATGTCACCACCGCCTTCCACGCGCTGCGTTTCGCGTCCCGCCACGCCCGCAGCAGTTCGCGCAGTTCGTCCATGTCCCGCCGCGCGCTCTCGTCCCTGAGGCCGAGCGCGCCCAGCGCCCGCTCCGCTCCCACCTCGCTCGCCTCCTCGATCAGCGCGCGCAGCGTGACGAGGTCCGCCCCCTGCCCCTCGGCCTGCGCGACGAGCAGCGCCAGCATCGACGCATTCGGATTGGTCATGACGCGGTCTCCAGACCGAGAGTGCGGCTGAACCCCAGCATCTCCCGTTTCTCCTCGGCGCTCAGGAAATCGGCCCCGCTCACCTGCGCCCACAGCCGCTCCCGGTCCTCCGCCAGCGCCGTCACCTGGTCGACGTCGATCCTGAGGCGCACCCCCGGCCACCAGGCCCCCAGCGCGGTCGAGAGCTCGCCGAGGATCTTCTCCGCCAGCGGCAGGATCGTCAGCCGCCACAAGGCCCGGTTCGCCTCCCGGTAATTGGCGTAGGTCGCATCGCCCGGCAGCCCGAGCAGCATCGGCGGCACCCCAAAGGCGAGCGCGATCTCCCGCGCCGCCGCCGCCTTCAGCCCGACGAAATCCATGTCTGCAGGCGACAGGCTCATCGCCTGCCACCGCATGCCGCCCTCGAGCAGCATCGGCCGCCCGGCATTGGCGCTGCCCATGAAGCTCGCCTCCAGGTCCGCCGTCAGCCGCTCATATTGCTCCGGCGACAGCGTCGCCCCGTCCTCGGGCGCATAGACCAAAGCTCCGGAGGGCCGCGCCGCATTGTCGAGCAGCGCCTTGTTCCACCGCGTCGCCGCATTGTGGATCGCCACCGCCCCCGCCGCGGCGCCGAGGCAGCCGAGGCCATAATGGTCGTCGAGTGGATGCATCGCCTCGAGGTGCACCAGCGACGGCCGCCCGAGCCCGTCCCGGGCGGCCAGCCGCGTCTTGGTCTCGCCCGCCTTGTAGACATAGGCCGCCGGCCACCCGCTCGCGTCCGCTTCTACCGTCACTCGCTCCGGCCGCAACGCGAACAGCTCCGCCGGCACCCCGTCCGCGTCGCAGAGGATCTGCACGAACGCATTGCCATGCAGCAGCAGCTGCGCCGCTACCGTCTCCAGCAATGAAGTCTTGATCAGGGAGACTGCCCGCCCTGATCGTGTGGAGGCGCTGCCCTCCTTCTCTTCCTCATAGATTGCGGCCGAGGCCATCCCTTCGGCCACCAGCCGCACCGCCCGCTGCGCGACCGCGTTGCCGAGATACGCCTCCCGCACCTGCGCCTCGTAGCTGCGCGGCAGCTCGGCCCCCGCCGCCGCCCACCCGCGCATCAGAAAAGGCCGCGCGGCAACCCGCCCGGCCTTGCGCCCGAACCATTTCATCAGCCTCTCCAGATTGTGCCGGCAGGAGCGGAAGCGGGCACTTGGCGGCCCCGACTCGCAATTCTCCAGCCTGACTACTTAGTGCCATAACAGCGTCACGCTGTCAAGATGTTTTTACCTATATGGATTGTATCAAGCGGCCGTCGACCGTTCGCCGCGCGACCACTCCACGTCCACGCTCGGCCAATTCGAGCAAATAGACTTTAAGTGCAGAAGCTTAGCACCTCGCCCCCATCTTTACTCACCCAAGTCAGCAAGAAAATATCCTTGTAGAATAAGCCCCTGCTGTTCTCACCACTGCAAAGAGACTACGGAAGTAGGCGCAGTCGACTCAGCGCTGCTCAATCTGGGGGATTGGAACCATGCTTAGTCTCACCAAAAAGTCTGCTATCGCCATTGCTTGTGCCGCCCTCTTGAGCTCGGGCGCCTTCGCCTTGGGCGAAAAGAAGAATCCGGATGTCGGCGGCGCCGCCATGTATCCGACCAAGACGATCGTCGAGAATGCGGTCAATTCGAAGGATCACACTACCCTCGTCGCCGCGGTCAAGGCGGCCGGTCTGGTCGACACCTTGAATGGCGGCGGCCCCTTCACCGTCTTCGCGCCGACCAACGCAGCCTTCACCAAGCTTCCCGCCGGCACCGTCGACACCCTGCTCAAGCCCGAGAACAAGGGCATGCTGACCAAGGCGCTCACCTATCACGTCGTCCCGGGCCGCCTGACCGCGACCGAGATCGGCGCCAAGATCAAGGCCGGCGGCGGCAAGGCCGAGCTCACCACGGTCGAGGGCCAGAAGCTCACCGCCTGGATGGACGGCGACGCTCTCATCCTCACCGACGCGAACGGCGGCAAGTCGAAGGTGACGATCGCCAACGTGATGCAGTCGAACGGCGTCATCCACGTCGTCGACGCCGTCCTGCTCGGCAAGTAAGCGCACGAACGCCCGCTCCTCTGGTCGGGGAGCGGGCGCTCTTTTCCTTGGGTCTTCCGAAACCGCATGGACGCCCCGGCCGAGCCTTCGCCTTGTGCGACGGTCGGTCGGAACGCATTCACTGCATGGCCCTGATCCAATCGCCACGCACCGCCCCAGCGACGGGATCGGCAAGGTGATCGACCGGCATGGTGCATCCGCGACGAGCGCCGACGCCTCGGCGATCAAGCTGCACGCCTCCTGGGCGCTGGCATCTCTTCCCCGGGTTGGGGGCGGACCTTTCGTCTTGGTGAGCCGAGCTATGCGACGGGTCTGAAAGAGCGGACGATGTTGACCATCCCATCTCTCGTCCGCACCCTTTCGTAAGAGACCGTGCCTTGCGCTGGCGGGTCTCCCTCACTGGGGACGATGCCGTGCTCCAGTGGATCGATGAGCCCGAACGGGATGTGCTCGTCGGCTATCGCGTTCTCATCGTCGATCCGCAGCACCAGATCGACCAACTCAACCGCGGCACCTCTGACCGGAACGAGCCTGAAAACGACCGCCCGGCACTCGCCGATCCGCCACGTGCTCATGCCCTGGATGACGTCCCGATCGGTTTCGCAAATATTCGAGCTTCCGACCTGGTGGATGACACCACGAGCCTGGCGCAGCTCGCCACCGTCCGGAGCACCGAACCCTTTGGGACTCGGCGCGCAGCTGGCGGCCAAAGCACCAATGACCAGGATCGAGCGCCGCACCGGACTATGATCGCTGCTGGCTGCGATGTCCGCAACGGCCGGAAACCGGCGGCCCCGGGAAGTCTGTGCGCTCAGGCGTAATAGGTGATCTCGAACCGCATCCCGTCGGGATCCTTCATGAACAGCGCCCAGCTATTGCCGAGCCGCTGCAGCGCCGGCACCTCGAACCCCCCGGCCTGCATTGCTTGGGCCACCGCCTCCACCGCCTCCTTGGAGGGCGCGGTGAAGCCGAGATGGTTGAGGCCGATGCCGTAGCGGCGATACCTTTCGCCCGGCTCCGTCGCTTCCTTGAAGTCGAAATAGACGCCGTCACCATTGCCCCACACATGGTCGCGGCTCTTCTCGAAGCCGAGCGCGGACAGCAAAGTCTCATAATAAGGAAGCGAGGCTTCAAGGCTGCCCACAAGCAGCACGATATGGTCGAGCTTCATAGGAGCAGGCTTAACCGGCCAGGAACCGCCGCGGCAAGGACGCTTCCCGAGTTCCTGACGGCGCAAACATCCGCAACCGGTCGAAAGCAGCCCCTCACAGCACCCGGATCCGCGGCTCCGCTCGCGCCTTGCCCAGCATCAGCTCGCTCAGCGCCCACACCATCGCGTCGGCCCGGTCCGGCGAGCGGCCCGGCCCCTCATAGCCCCCGCCGGTCATCATGCCGCACAGCTCATCCTCCAGCTCCGGAAAAGCGCCGGCGAATTTCGCCCGCCCCTGCTCGAACAGGATCACCACCGGCTCGGCGCGCTCGCTTTTGCCGTAGCGGGCGCGGACCGGCCGCACCGGCAGCGCCGCATCGACCGTGCGCAGCACGCTCTCCACCATCTCGCCGCCCTGGTTGTTCTCCACCACCACCCGCTCTGCGCCCCAGGCTTCCGCCGTCGCCGCCACTCGCCGCGCCCAACCTTCGGGGGACAATCCGCCGGCGCTGCGATCCGCCAGCACGTAGGCAAGGCCGTCCGCCCCGAGCCCGCAGACCACGATCCCGCATTTATCCCCGGTGGCAGAAGCGGGCGGATCGACCCCGACGACGACGCGCCTCAAATCCTCCCCGGCACCCGCAGGGTGTTGTAGGAGCCCCCGTGCAGGAACGCGGCAGTCCTCGATCAGGCTGCGCGTCCACAGCGCCCCTTCGACATCCTCGATCAGCTCGCCGTCCAGCTCCTGCCGCCCGATCCGCGTGCCGCCATAGGTCGCGAGCATCGCATCGAGGAACGCCGTCGGCAGCGTCACATTATCGTCGGTCCGCCCCCGCGTCGTCACCGTCCGCGGCTCCGCGTCGATCCGCTTCAGCAGCGGGCCTGCCCGTCCGCCCCGCGGCGTCGTCGTCACCAGCACCCGCGGCCGCGTGCCCGCCCTCAGCGTCATCTGCAGATTGTCCCAAGTCTCCTCGGCGCGCGTCCATTTGGCTAGCTCGTCGCACCAGGCGAAATGATGCTGCGGCCCGCGCAGCCGCTCCGGCGCCTCGGCCGAAAAGATCTCGGCCACGCTCCCGCCGGGCCAGGTCAGCCGTCCGAGGCTCGGCTCCCACGCCGGCCGCCGCCCGATCCCCGCACCCACGGCCAGCAGCCCGCTCTCGCCTTCCACCATCACCCGCCGCACGTCGAGCTCTGTGGCGCCGACCAGCGCGATCCGCACCGGGCGGCCGCGCTGGGTCGCCAGCCGGCTGATCCATTCCACCCCGGCCCGCGTCTTGCCGTAGCCGCGCCCGGCCATCATCAGCCAGGTTCGCCAGCCCTCCTCCTCGGGCTCGATCTGGCTGTCATGCGCCCAGCTCTCGAAGTCGGCGTCGTAGCGCAGCAAGTCCGCCGGCGTCATCTTCGCGAAAAAGGCGCGCACCACTTCCGGCGGCTGGTCGATGAGCATCATGGTCTGCCGCCGCAGCTCTGCGATCCGGCTCATCCCCGTCCTGCCTCTTTCTGCACCCGGATGCGCAGCCGCTCGATCCGCTGCGCCAGCCGCTCGCGCACCTCCTCGATATCCTCCGCGTCATGCACCTGCTCCGCCTCAGCGGCCGTCGCCCGGTGCAGCCGCAGCAGCTGCAGCGCGATCGCGTTCGGATATTCGTGGGTCTTGTCGACGCTGCCGTCGGCGCGGGTTCGGGTTGTCACCGTCCCATTCATCATCCGCTCGAGCGTCATCAGCTCGAGCCGCCCATACGCCTCCCGCACCGCCTCCGCCCAGCCGGCCCGAAAAGCGGCATTCTTGCGCCGGTGCTCGTAGGCGCAGGTGTCGCTCACCCGCGCCGACCGGCACGCGGCGCTCACGTTGCAGGTCGCCGCCAGCGCCGCCAGGAAGCGGTCCTGCTTCGCCTTGGTGAATGCCTTCCGCGCCGGCTTCCTCAACCGCGGCACCTTGCCTCCAGCCAGCTCCAGCCCCTTCTCCGTCTTCGCCATCGCTCGACCCCGCCAGCAAAAAGGCCGGCGCGCCTCGCGGCACCCGGCCTCATCTTTCTCCACCCGCTGGCGACGCCGGGCCAATCACCCGACTCGCAATTCGCCAGCCTGGTCTCCTGGTGCCATATCAGCATCACGCTGTCAAGATGTTTTCACCGTATCGGTTCTTTTCTGGAAGCCATCCGAACATGGTATCAACCCGCGGGAGACATTTCCCCGCAAGAGCGTTGCGCCCTCACCTGAACCACCGAGGTATCCGAAGATGATGCTCGTGCCGACCTACGTCGCTCCTTCGCCGATCGAGGGCGTGGGCGTGTTCGCCGCCGAGCCGATCCCCTCGGGAACACGGATCTGGCAGCTCGCACCGGGCCTCGACCGTCTCATCCACGTCAGCGAAATCGAAACGCTGCCGCCGCTCTTCCAGGCGTTCGTCGAGCGCTATTCCTATCCCTATCCGCACGATACCGACCAGCTCATCGTCGAGCTCGACAACGGCCGCTTCATGAATCACTCGCAGACGCCCAACACGGTCTTCTCGGATCCCGATGCCGGCTACACGATCCGCGACATCGCCCAGGGCGAGGAACTGCTCTGCAACTATGCCGAGTTCGACCCGAGCTTCGAGATCCTGCCCGGCCGCCTTTTCGTCGAGCCGCGCAAGCGCGCCGGCTCCGCGCATCACTGAGCGAAGCTCAGGACCTTAGCAGCCGCTTCCTCAATTCCTGCATCCCCACCTTCTCGGCGGCGTCGACGCGGTCGTCGGCAGTCAGCACCCGCGCGAGGTGGCCGAGGATCTGGCTAGCAAGGTCGAAGTCCTGGAACGTCCGACCATGGCGGTGCACGATCAGCGGGTTGGCGACCAGCTCGTTGCCGATATTCTGGATGAGCCGCTGCACATAGGCCAGCTCCTCGCCCACACGGCGCGGCAGCAGCGCCTCGGGATCCTCCTGCGAGGCGGGCTTGGGCATCAGCGACGACGGCAGCGGCGCCGGCTCCGAACCGGCCTCGGCCGGCTTTGCCGCGGCCGCCGGGACACCGGCCCATTCGGCCACGACGATCGGACCGTCGAACCTCACGCCGCACCGTCCGGCCCGCGACCACATCACTTCCGCGCCGACCTCCTGGCTGCCGCGCTGGAGGATCAGGGTCGACCCGACCTCCGGCAGCACGTCGCCCTCCACCAGCGCGCCTGTCTCCGAGATGTTGCGGATGCGCACGTTCATCGCCAGGCCGCGGCCCAGCAAGATCGCGGCGAGCATCACCCGGGAACGGTGCTTCGCGTTCCTCTTGTCCTGATCGAGCTGGTCCTGCTCCACTTTCCCTCACCCTGCGGGGTCCCCCGACCCGCGACAGTGATAGCGCAGCCATAGTTAACGCTTGGATGACGCTCCTGCGAAACCGGCACCGGGCGCCGGACCTGCGAGATGAAATTCAAGGTTGAGGAACAACTAACATGGATGAGTGTTTTCTACCCGACACAAGGGGCGGGATCCGAGTTTGGTGGACAGGAAAATTTATAGGACCGACGCCAGTCTGGCCGAGATCGAGCAGACCCAGAAGGAGCTCCGCACCAGCATCGAGGCGAGCAAGGCGTTTGCCGAAAAGTCAGAGCAACTGATCGCCAGGCACCGGCGTCAGGTCGATGGCGAGGCCGCGGTCTCCACCCCGTCGGTGCCGCCATCCTGAGGAGTCTTGCGAGCATCTGACGCAATGCGGGAAAAGTTAAAGTTTCGGATCGGCAACCAAATTGCCGTCCGGACCGTTCCTGCTTGAATGGAGACCCGTCAACTTATCGCCTATCTGCTGATCGCCGTCATCGTCGGCGCGCTGTTCGCTGCCTATTGGTATGCTTCGCGCGAGCGCCGGGCGCATAACCGCGGTCATCGTGCGGCGGTTCGGCGGGCCCGCGAGCGGATCGAAGACGCCGCCGAGCAGCCCTGAACCGCCCCATTTCGCAACACTAGTGATTTGCGGTCGGCTCCCTGCTAGGGGGCGCCGGTAGTGACGCGTAGGATCCTATGACTTTAGCCGCTCTGATCGCCTCCGGCGTGGCGCTCGCCTTCCTCAGCCTCGCCTTCGAAAGAACGAACTGACGAGTCGCGTCACTCCCGCGAAAGCGGGATTTCACCTTCTGCCTCTTTAGTCCGCGCCGCCACCACCACGGCCGCTGCCATGTCCGCGGTGACGTTGGCAACGGTGCGGATCATGTCGGGAATCGTGTCGACCGCGAGCATCAGCGGCAGCAATTCGATCGGCGCCCCGATCGCCAGCGCGGCAGGCGCGTTGGCGGCGAAGAAGCTGACCTGCCCCGGCAGGCCCACCACCGCGAGCGTGCTCAAGGTGGCGAGCAGGCCCGCCAGCAGGATCTGACCCGGCCCCACCTCGATCCCGCTGACATGCGCCAGGGTCAAGGCGACGGTCAGCGCGACGAGAGGCGCCGAGATCTTGAAGGTGGCGACTGCGAGCGGCAGCACCAGCGACGTCACTCGCTCCGGCAGCTCCAGCCGCTCCGCTCCGGCTACCATCGGCGGCAGCGATGCGAGCGACGATTGCGTGCTGAACGCCACCGCCTGCGCCGGCGCGGCGGCGCGGGCGAAGCGCAGCGGCGACATCCGCCCGGCAACCGCGACCAGCACGTACGTCAGCACGATCAGCACCAGGGCGACCGCGATCTGCATGCCGATGAAATGCAGCAGCGCCGCCCCCGCGCCGACTCCGAGCCGGGAGCCGGCGACCAGGGCAAGCGCGAACACACCGATCGGTGCGACTCTCAGCACCCAGCCGATGATCACCAGCATCGCGTCGGAAAGGCCGTGGAACAGCTCGAACAGGGCCGTCCGCCGCCCCTCTCCGATCCGGGTCAGCGCGAGACCCAAGACCAAAGCGAAAAGGACCAGCGGCACGATCGCATCGTTCGCCGCCGCCGCGACGACGTTGGTCGGCACCAGGCCCCTCAATCCCTCCAGCAGCGGCGGCACCTCAGGCATCGCGCCCGACTGCATCGCCTCCAGCGCACCCGGCGCCGGCGCCCAGAAAGCCAGCATCGGCGGCACCATCAGGGCCGTCACGACGGAAGCCCCGATCAGCATCAGCACGAACAGCAACAGCGCGCGCCCGGCGATCCCGCCCGCCTGCAGCGTCGCGCTGGCGCTCGCCATTCCGGTGACGACGAGCGAGAAGACCAGCGGGATGATCGTCATCCTGAGCGCATCGAGCCAGACGCCCCCGACGAAGCCCGCGGCGGTCGCCACGGCGTCGAACTGGCCTCCGAGCAAGGGCGGCCCCGCCGCACCGGTGGCGAGTCCCAGCACCAGCCCCGCAATGATGAGTGCCGGCCGCGCGCCCAGGCGAGGTCTCGAAGGGTTCGCTGGGTCCGTCATCGCGCCGCTTCCGCCAGTTCCCGCCCTCGCCGCCTAGACGCATCGAGCGTGCGCAGGACGAGATCGGCCAGCGCGCCATCCTCGTCCAGCACCTTGAGCCCGGCCTCGGTGGTGCCGCCGGGACTGGCGACGCGGCGGGCGAGCTCGGCTGGACTGTCCTCGGAAACTGCGGCGAGCGCCCCGGCCCCCTCCACCATCGCCTTGGCGAGCCGCGCGGCCTGCTCCGGAGCAAGGCCTAGGTCCCCGCCCGCCGCGGCGAGCGCATCAATGAAGCGGAACAGGAAGGCGGGGCCGGCGCCGGTCAGGTGGCCCGCCAACGCGAAGGCAGCCTCGCTATCGAACCATTCGGCATGACCGAGCGGCACCATCAGCGCGGTAACCTCCTCGCGCACGGCCTGATCGAGATCGTCGGCATAGAGATCGACCACGCCCTTGCCGAGCCGCACGGGCGTATTGGGCATCGCCCGAACGATCGCGCGCGACACCGGAAAGCGGGTGCGCAGCGTGGCAAGCTCGACTCCAGCCAGGATCGATACGAGCACGGTCTCCGGGCGAAGCACCGCTGCGAGCGCGGGAGCAACCTCGTCGAGCTTCTGCGGCTTCACGCCGAGAAGGACGAGCCCAGGCTGCTCGCCTTCCGGCACTGCGGTGACGACCCGCACACCCTCGGCCACGGCCCGCCCGCTCGGCCGGACGACGGTGACCTGGCGAGGATCGAGCCCGCATTCCACCCAACGGCCAAGCATTGCCCCGGCCATGTTGCCGCAGCCGATCAGGAGAAGCGGACCGGGGAGCAGATCCTGCATCACAGGCTCGTCATCCCGGCAGAAGCCGGGATCTCAGAACAAGAAGTCACGGCCGTCTCCATGAGACCCCGGCTTGCGCCGGGGTGACGGTGAAGGATCAAGCCTCGCCCTGCGTGTCGATCAGCGCCGCGGCGATCGCCTCCTGCGGGGTCTTGTCCGCCCAAAGGACGAACTGGAAGACCGGATAGAAGCGCTCGCATTCCTCGATCGCGGTCTCGACCAGGGTCTCGGCCTGCTGGAGGGTGAGCTGCCCGCCGTCCTCGCTTTCGAGCAGGGCCGCATGGCGGAAGAGGACCAGGCCGGACGTGGCCCAGAGCTCGAAATGCCCCAGCCAGAGCTGCTCGTTGATCAGGCCGATCGTCTCGTAGGTGACGGCACGCTTGTCGGCGCCGACCCGAACGTCGGGGAGCGCCAGGAACTGGAGGACATTGTCGTCATCGCGCCAGATTGCGCGCAGCTCATATTGGGTCCAGCTGCCCTGGAAGTTGGCGACAATCTCCTCGTCGCCGCTTCTTTCATACGCCCAGCCATGAGCGCTGAAATAATATTCGAGCATGTCGATCGGCGCGCTGGTCTCGCGCTCAAGCTCATACTCGTCGGTGTTCATGGCCGAGATCCTGCAACAACTTGTCTAATGAAAAGTGCACTGCAACATGGACGCACGCAAGAGCGCCGCCCCCAATAAGCTGTGGATTAGCTGCGGATACCCACAGCTTTATTGCGGCTAGGCCGATGCCGCGGTGCCGCCGGAAGCCGACTTCGATTCGATCGCATCGAGGCGGGCCTTGAGCAGCATATTCTCCTCGCGGGCGGCGACGGCGATCGCCTTCACCGCCTCGAACTCGTCGCGGCTGACCATGTCGAGGCCGCCGATCCATTCGCGGGCGCGCTCGCGCATCGAGGCCTCGGCCTCCCGGGTCATGCCGGCGACGGTGCCCGCGGCGCCGTTCAGCACCTTCACGAAATCGTCGAGCAGGCGGTTCTGGGACTGCATCGCCGTCCTCCCTTAGGTCAGTTCAGAGGATGATATCGGCACCGCCCTCGCCCGGGACAAGGGTCTCGGCGTCGGGGTTCAGCTGGATGATCTGGTAGTTGAGGATCGAGGCGAAGGCGAGCCAGGCGAGATAGGGCAGCATCAGCAGCCCCGCCGTCCGCCGGATCCGCAGAAACAACACAGTCACGACGGCGCTGATCGCCAGCATCGCCAGGATGATGAACAAGGCCGTCCGCACCTGATGCATGCCGAAGAAGACCGGCGACCAGGAGAAGTTCAGAAGCATCTGCGCGACGAACAGGCCGATGGCGAGGCCCCTGCCCTTCGCGCCTCGAGCATTGAGGATGATTGCAATCGAAAGACCCAGGAGAATGTAAAGGATCGTCCAGACGATGCCGAAGGTGGCGCCGGGCGGCATCAGCTCCGGCTTCACCAACGCATCGAACCAGGGATTGCCGTAGCCGCTATTGGCGACGCGGCCGGAGACGATGCCAAGAAGAAGGATCAGAGGGACCGTGAACAGCGCAAAGCGCAAATAGGACATTCTGAGCTGCGACTTCGACGCGATACCGGTCAATATTCCCTCCCTATTCGGCGGGCTGCGGCGCCATCCCCCCCGAGAGTTGCGCCTCGAGCTTCCTGCTCACTGCCTCCGGCGATCCCGTAAAGCGTGCGAGCCGCGAGTAAAGTAGCGGAATGAGGAACAGGGTGATGACGGTCGCGATCGACACGCCGAACACGATCACCACGCCGATCGAGGCGCGCGCCGCGCCGCCGGCGCCGCCGCTGATCACCAGCGGCACCGCGCCCGCCACGGTCGCGATCGAGGTCATCAGGATCGGCCGGAGCCGCCGCGCCGACGCTTCGCGGATCGCGGTGGCGATATCCTTCCCCTCGTCGCGGAGCTGATTGGCGAATTCGACGATCAGGATGCCGTTCTTGGCGGCTAGCCCGACGAGCATGACGATCCCGATCTGGCTGTAGAGGTTGAGCGTACCGCCGGTGATCGCGATACCGATGACGCCGCCCGCCACCGCGAGTGGCACCGTCGTGATGATCACGGCCGGGTGGACGAAGCTCTCGAACTGCGCGGCGAGGACCAGATAGACGACGAGGATGGTGAGCAGGAAGATCAGCACGATCGACCCGCCGGTCTCGCGGAAGGACTGGCTTTCGCCGCGATAGCCGACCGCGGTGATCTCCGGCGCGGCGCTGGCCTGCTCCTCGAGGAAGGTGAGCGCCTCGCCCAGCGAATAGCCTTCCGCCAAGCCGCCCTCGAGCGTGATCGCGCGCAGCTTGTTGTAGCGGCCAAGGTCGCGCGGGCCGGCGACTTCGGTCACGTCGACGAGGCTGGAGAGCGGGATCAGCGCATTGGTGCGGCTGCGCACGTAGATCGAGCCGAGGTCGCTGATCGTCGACCGGCCCGACGCGTCGGCCTGCACGATCACCCGATATTCCTCCCCGCGGTCGATATAGGTCGACACGCGCCGCGAGCCGAGCAGGGTCTGCAGCGCCTGGCTGACGTCGTTGACCGACACGCCGAGATCGCCGGCGCGGGTGGTGTTGACGGCGATGTTCAGCTGCGGCTTCGTCTCCTTGTAATCGGAGTCGAGGTTGACGATGCCAGGATTGTTCTGCGCCGCCGCCAGGATGCGGTCGCGCGCGGCAACCAGCCCCTCATAGGTCGGACCGGCGATGACGAAGCCGATCGGCTGGCCGCGCCCGCGCCCCAGCGACGAGCGGACCTGCGCGTTGCCGCGGACCGCAGGCTGCTGCTGGAGCAGGCGGTTGATCTGCTGCGCGACCTCCTGCGTCGTCGCCTCGCGGTCGCCCCACTCCTTCAGGAAGACGATGAACGAGCCGGAATTGAAGTCGTCGCTCGACCCGAAGCCGCCCGGCGTCCGCGAGATGATCGTCCTGACCGGCGTCTCCTCTCCCTTTAACAGTGGCAGCAAGGACTCTTGGGCCTTGAGAACATATTGGTCCATCTGCGCGAAGCCGGTGCCTTCCGGCGCGGTGATGTTGGCGGAGAGAACGCCGACATCCTCCGCCGGCACAAGCTCGCTCTCGATCGACATGAAGGCGAGCGCCGCCGCCACGAACAGGCCCCCGGTCACCGCCAGCGGCACGAGCGGCCGCGTGATCGCGCCCGAGAGGCGGCGGCCATAGGCGTCCTCGAGGCGCTGGAACTTCATGTCCACCCAGGCGGTGAAGCGGCCGCGATTCTCGTGCCTCAGCAGCTTCGAGCAGAGCATCGGCACCAGCGTTAGCGCGATGAAGCCGGAAAAGGCGATCGCGCCGATCATCGCCACCGCCAGCTCGCGGAAGAGAAGACCGGTCTGCCCCGCCAGGAACATCACCGGCACGAACACCGCGCACACCACCAGGGTGGTGGAAACGACCGCGAACCCCACCTGGCGCGTGCCCTGATAGGCGGCGACCAGCGGCGGCTCGCCCTCCTCGATGCGGTGATAGACATTCTCCAGCACGACGATGGCGTCGTCGACGACGAGGCCGATCGCGAGCACCAAAGCGAGCAACGTCAGCAGGTTGATCGAGAAGCCGAACAGCCAGAGCACGGTGAAGGCGCTGAGCAGGCAGATCGGCACCGTCACCGCCGGGATCAAAGTCGCCCGCATCGACCCCAGGAACAGGAAGATCACCGCGACGACCAGCACCGCCGCTTCGGCGAGCGTATGCCAGACCTTCTTGATCGACTCCCCGATGAACAAGGCGTCGTTGGAGCCGACGTCGATCGTCATCCCTTCGGGGAGGTTGGGGCGCAGCTCCTCCATCGTCCGCTTGGCGGCCTCGGCCACGGCGAGCGTGTTGGCGCCGGACTGGCGGACGATGCCGAGGCCGACGCCCTGGCCGCCGTTCAGCCGGAACTGCTGATAGGGATTCTCGGCGCCGATCTCGATCCGCGCCACGTCGGCAAGGCGGACGAGATAGCCGTCGCTGCCGCGGCCGACGATGAGCTGGCCGAAATCCGCGGGCGTCGAGAAGGGACGCTGCACGCGCAGGGTCTGGTTCTGCCCGGAGGATTCGAGCCGCCCTGCCGGCAGCTCGACATTCTGGGAGCGTAGCGCGCTCTCGACGTCCGCCGGCGTCAGCTGGAAGGCGGCGAGCTTGGCCGGCTGCAGCCAGACCCGCATCGATTGCCGCGCGTCGCCGCCGACGAACACCCGCGCGACACCATCGATCACCGCGAAGCGGTCGACGATGTTCCGGTCGACATAATCGCTGAGCTCCAGGCGGGTCCAGCCGGGCCGCGAGATTACCAGGAACATGATCGGCGAGGCGTCGGCATCGACCTTGCGCACTTCCGGCGCCAGCGCCTCTTCGGGCAGATCCTCCGTCACGCCGCCAATGCGGTCGCGAACGTCGTTGGCGGCGGCATCGACGTCGCGGCCCGGCGCGAACTCGACCGAGATCGCGCTGTTGCCGTCCCGCGAGCGCGAGGTGATGTTCTGGATGCCCTCGATGCCCGACAGCGCTTCTTCGAGCGGCTGCGTGATCCGCGCCTCGATCACGCTCGCGGCGGCGCCGGTATAGGCGGTCTGCACCGATACGATCGGCGGATCGGTATCTGGATATTCGCGCACCGACAGCCCGAAGAAGGCGACGATGCCGACCAGGACCAGCAGGATCGCCATCACCGCCGCGAGGACGGGCCGCCGGACCGAGACGTCGGAAAGAACCAAGCCTAGCCTCCGGAGGCGGCGGCGGCCCTCGGCCGCGCCCTTGCATTCTGGACCCCGGCCGTACGCACGCGCTGGCCGTCGGTCAACTTGACGACGCCCTCGGTGACCACGCGGGTTCCCGGGGCAAGTCCTTCGAGGACCTCGACCATGCCGTTCTGCCGAAGGCCGAGCTTCACCGGCACGCGCTTCGCCGTGCCGTTGTCGAGCGCATAGACGAAGCTGTTCGTCCCCTCGCCGATGATGGCGAGCTCGGGCACCGCCGGCGCCATCCGTGCGGCGGATTCGATCCCTACCGTCAGCAGCATGCCAGGCTTCAGCTTCTGGTCCGGATTGGGGAGCACGGCCCGAACCGTCACAGCGCGCGTCTCGGGATTCAGCACCGGATCGATGGTGTCGATGGTGCCCCTGAACGGCTGGTCGGGATAAGCTGCCGCACGCGCCTCGATGGCCTGGCCCGGTGCGATCGAGGACAGCAGGGTCTCGGGAACGGTGAAGTCCAGCTTGATGCGGGAGATGTCGCTGATCGTCGCGATCTCGGTGCCGGCCGTCACTACCGCGCCGGCGGAGATGTTGCGCAGCGACACATAGCCGCCGAACGGCGCCCGGATGATGCGGTCGGCGATCGAGGCCTGCGCCTCGGATGCCTGCGCCCGCGCCGCGCCGACCAGGGCGGTCTGCTGGTCGACAGCGCTCACCGTAGCGAAACCGCGTGAGCGAAGCTGCTGGAGCCGATTGAGCTGCTTGCCCGCCTCGCGCTGCACCGCGGTCGCCTCGGCAAGCTGCGCCGTCTCCTGGCCGGTGGCGAGCCTCGCAAGGGTCTGCCCGGGCGTCACATATTGGCCGTCGCTGAAATTGACGCTGACGATCCGCTCCGTCACCGGCGCGGTCAGCGTCACCTGCTCATTGGCGCGGGCGGTGCCGACCGCCTCGATCCGATCCACGAAGCGGGTCGCCGCCGCCGGCGCAGCCGTCACCAATGGCGCCGGACGCTCGCGCTCCTTGCCCTCGCTGCCGCTGCAGGCGGCGAGAAAGGCGAGAAGGACGAGCGATATGGTGGAGCGGCGTCTGGACACGATGGGGCAACTAGGTTGCGGCTTCGAACCTATCAAGCGCGCTGTGCTGCAAGTAAGAACTCTTTATTTCCTTCCGGTCCGGTTATCGGGCTCTCGACAAGCCCCACAACGTCCCACCCCCGGCTCTGGACCCATGATCCCGCCGCGTCGCTGACTCTGGCATGAACGTCCGGGTCGCGGACGACGCCGCCCTTGCCGATCTCGGAGCGCTCCGCCTCGAATTGCGGCTTCACCAGCGCGATCAGCCGGCCGCCCGGCGCCGCGAAATCGAGCGCCTTGTCGAGCACCTTGGCGAGGGCGATAAAGCTCGCGTCGCAGACGATGATGTCGATCGGCTCAGTGACGATCTCGGGCGTCAGGTAGCGTGCATTGGTCTGCTCGTGCACCACCACGCGCGGGTCCTGCCGCAGCTTCCAGGCGAGCTGGTTGGTGCCGACATCGACCGCGAATACCTTCGCCGCGCCCCTCTGGAGCAGCACGTCGGTGAAGCCTCCGGTCGAGGAGCCCACGTCCAGCCCGACCGCGCCCGTCACGTCCCAGCCAAAATGGTCGAGCGCGTGGGCAAGCTTGATTCCGCCGCGGGACACCCAGGGATGCTCCCGCCCCCGCACCTCGAGCGGGACGTCGGCGGCAAGTGCCTGCCCCGCTTTCTCGATCTTCCGCTCGCCCGAGAAGACCAGCCCGGCGAGGATCAAAGCCTGCGCCTTCGCGCGGCTCTCCACCAGGCCGCGATCCACCAGCATCTGATCCGCGCGTTGCTTGCTCATGACGCGCGGAACGCCGCTGACGGCCAAAACGTTACGCCCCCGAAAATACGTCCTTTGCAGGAGCTCAACATGCAGAAACCCGGCTTCTTCAAAAAATATGCTTATGCTTGGATAACGGTCGGCTTCTTCCTCGTCTCGCTCGGATTGCACTGGCTGTTCGGCTGGTATGCCTATCAGGACGAGGCGACCCAGCACGGCCAGAGCCCCGACAGCTACGGCTATCTGGTCGAGATGATGCGCGACACGATGGAGAATTGGCAGTCGGAATTCCTGCAACTGCTCTGGCAGGTCGTCGGCCTCGCTTACTTCCTCTATGTCGGCTCACCCTCGTCGAAGGAGAATGACGATCGTCTGGAAGCGAAGATCGACGCCCTGATCCGCATCACCGGCGGCAAGGACGGCGACGCTCTGATCGAAGAGATAGACGATCATTACCTGCGCGAGCACGGCCATGCGGTGCCGCACGGTCACGAAAGCCAATTGGCTGAGTCTGCCGGCAGCCGGATCAGGCACGTCGCGGCGGGCGGTGGTGCCGCCCCGGCCTAGGCTCGCGCGCCCTCGACCACACCCACGCTGTTGATGCGCAGCGCCTTCAGTACGGTCTCGACGATGTGCGGCGCGTCGAGGCCGGCTTCGGCATATTGCTTCTCGGGCTTGTCCTGGTCCTGGAAGACGTCGGGCAGGCGCATGGTGCGGAGCTTGAGGCCTGCGTCGATCAGGCCGAGGTCGCTCGCCAGCGTCAGCACGTGCGCGCCGAAGCCGCCGACCGCGGCCTCCTCGATCGTCACCGCGACTTCGTGGGTGGTGAGCAGGCGGCGGATGAGCGCCTCGTCGAGCGGCTTGGCGAAGCGCAGGTCCGCGACTGTGGTCGAGAGGCCCCTCGCCTCCAGCGCCTCGGCCGCCTTCTCGGCTTCCGCGAGGCGCGTGCCGAGCGACAGGATCGCGACCTTGCTGCCCTCACGGACGATGCGGCCCTTGCCGATCTCGAGCCGCTGCGGGACGGCGGGGAGCGGGACGCCGGTACCGTTGCCTCGGGGATAGCGCACCGCGCTCGGGCCGCTGTCGTGCAGCGCCATCGTGTGGACCATGTGGGCGAGCTCGGCCTCGTCGGCCGCCGCCATCACGACGAAGTTCGGCAGTGTGCAGAGATAGGCGAGATCGAAGCTGCCGGCATGGGTCGCGCCGTCGGCGCCGACCAAGCCGGCCCGATCCATCGCGAAGCGGACCGGCAGGTTCTGGATCGCCACGTCATGTACGACCTGGTCGTAGGCGCGCTGCAGGAAGGTGGAATAGATCGCACAGAAGGGGCGCATCCCCTGCGCGGCGAGGCCGGCGGCGAAGGTCACCGCATGCTGCTCGGCAATGCCGACGTCGAACGCGCGATCGGGATGCGCCTTGGCGAACTTGTCGACGCCTGTGCCCGACGGCATCGCCGCCGTAATGGCGCAGATGCGCGGATCCGTCTCGGCGAGCTTCGCCAGCGTCTCGCCGAACACATTCTGATAGGCGGGCGGCCCCGGCTCGGCCTTGGCCTGGATGCCCGACACCACATCGAACTTCTGGACGCCGTGATATTTGTCCGCCGCCGCCTCGGCAGGGCCGTAGCCCTTGCCTTTCTTGGTGACGACATGGACCAGCATCGGCCCCTCATCGGCGTCGCGGACATTCTCCAGGATCTGGACCAGCCCTTCGACGTCGTGCCCATCGACAGGACCCACATAATAGAAGCCCAGCTCCTCGAAGAGCGTGCCGCCGGTCGCCATGCCGCGGGCGAATTCCTCGGCCTTGCGCGCGGCATTGTGGAGCGGCCGCGGCAGCTTGCGCGCGAAACGCTGGGCGAGATGGCGGACCGACAGATATTTGTCCGAGCTCACTAGCCGCGCCAGATAATGCGACAGCCCGCCCACCGGCGGCGCGATCGACATGTCGTTGTCGTTGAGGATGACGACCAGCCGGTTGCCCGCCGCCTCGGCATTGTTCATCGCCTCATAGGCCATGCCCGCGCTCATCGCGCCGTCGCCGATCACCGCGATCGCCTTGCCCGGCGCTCCGCTCAGCTTGTTCGCCATGGCGAAGCCCAGAGCGGCCGAGATCGAGGTCGAGCTGTGCGCCGCTCCGAACGGGTCGTACTCGCTCTCGCTGCGCTTGGTGAAGCCGCTGAGGCCGCCGCCCATGCGCAAGGTGCGAATGCGGTCGCGCCGGCCGGTGATGATCTTGTGCGGATAGCATTGATGGCCGACGTCCCAGATCAGCCGGTCCGCGGGCGTGTCGAACACATAATGAAGCGCCACGGTCAGCTCGACCACGCCGAGCCCGGCGCCGAGATGCCCGCCCGTCACCGAGACGGCGGAGATCGTCTCCGCGCGCAGCTCGTCGGCGAACTGGCGCAGCTGCTCGGGTCGGAGCTTGCGGAGATCCTCGGGCGTGGCAACCGTGTCGAGGAGGGGCGTCTGGGGGCGCTCGGTCATGGCGGGCCTCCTTAAACGAGCGGTCCGGCCCTGTCGAATGATCAAGTTGTGCAGGCGGCGTGAGGACTTAGTGGGTCTCGCACTCGCCGCAGCGGCCGCGCACCTCGATCACCGGCCGGTCGGGTGCGAAGCCGGCCTGCTTGGCCGCTTCGCGCACCCCGCCCGACAGGCTGTCATTGTCGATATGGGTGGTCTGGCCGCACGTGTCGCAGATCAGGAAGATGCAGTCGTGCAGGCAGTCGGGATGCTCGTTCGCCACATAGGCGTTGGCGCTCTCGACGCGGCGGGCGAGGTTCGCGTTCACGAACAGGTCCAGGATCCGGTAGACGCTGTTGGCGGCGACGCGGCGGCCCTGCACGGTCGAGACCTTGTCGGCGATGTCATAGGCGGAGGCCGGCTGGTCGAAGCTCGCCAGCGCATCGAAGATGGCGGCGCGCATCTGCGTCCACTGCTCGCCCGACCGCTCCATTGTCGCCTGCGCCGCGCGCGTGAGCGACTCGCCGCGGTGGCTGTGGTGAACATGCGCCATGGCTGGTGATTTAGGCCGTCAAGACGGCTGGAACAAGGGCAGCGCCTAGATGACGGCGCGGCGATTCAGATCGTGCCCGAGCGCGAGGATGGCGACGCCCGCAATGGTGTAGAGCATCTCGCTGCCGTCATGCGGCAGCGTCAGCGCACCGGCCATGACGCCGAGGCCGAGACCGCCGATCGCCGACGGCATCATGAAGCCGTGATCGAAGATGCCGCGCCCCAGCGCGACCACGCCGAGCCCGATGGCGATGATGAGGCCGACTTCGTGGACGGCAGGATGGAGCAGGAGGCCGCCCGCCGAAGCGAGCATGGCGAAGAAGACCGCACTGGCGAGGCAATGGACGAGGCACAGGCCGGACAGGCCAATGGCCAGCCGGTCGATCGCACCTTCCCTCATTCCCGACGCGAAACCCACTTCAACCTCTTTTCTTGCGCCGCACTTATAAGCCTGCGAGCGAGAAGTTACAACATCACATCTCAAGAAAAAGTTGCAATTGGCAAGCGCGGGCGACGGGGCCATATCGGCGGCCGATGGCATCGAAGGCACATCTCGGCGCACCCGCCTCGGCGCGGACCCAGGCGCGGCCCACTGCGGTCGCGCACTGGCTGCTGGTGGTCGCTGTCTTGGTGTTCCTGATGGTGGTCGTGGGTGGCATTACCCGCCTCACCGAATCCGGCCTGTCGATGGTGCGCTGGGAGCCGATATCGGGCGCGGTCCCGCCGATGAGCGCAGAGGCCTGGCAGGCCGAGTTCGACGCCTACCGCACCAGCCCCGAATATCAGAAGATCAACCGCGGCATGTCCTTGAGCGAGTTCAAGGAGATTTTCTTCTGGGAGTATACGCACAGGCTGCTGGGCCGCTTCATCGGTCTCGCCTTCGCGCTGCCGCTGCTCTGGTTCGCATGGAAGCGCGCCATCCCCCGCGGCTATGGCTGGAAGCTGGTCGGCCTGCTCGCCTTGGGCGGCCTGCAGGGCGCGATCGGCTGGTGGATGGTCGCCTCTGGTCTCGTCGACCGGCCGGAGGTCAGCCACATCCGCCTCGCCGTCCACCTGCTGCTCGCCTTGCTCATCTTCGCGTTGCTGATCTGGACCGCGCTCGATCTCTGGCGCCTCGCGGGAGATCCGCACGCGAGGCCGGCGGGCATTCCCACCCTCGCCGTCTGGACCTTGTCGGCGCTCGGTCTGCAGCTGATGTTCGGCGCCTATGTGGCCGGGCTCGACGCCGGCTACGCCTTCAACAGCTGGCCGAAAATGGGTGACGAATGGTTCCCGGCGGGCGCGCCGATGCTGGAGCCGTTCATCGTCAACCTGGCCGACAATCCGATCGTCGTGCAGTTCGTCCACCGCTGGCTCGCCTTTGCCGTCGCCGCGCTGGCGATCGCGCTCGCGATGAAGGCCTGGAAGCGCGGCCTGCAGGCTGAGGCGACCGCTCTGATCGCGACCGTCACGCTGCAGATCTGGCTCGGCATCGCCACCCTTCTCACCGGCGTCGAGCTCTGGATCGCTGTCGCCCACCAGGCGATGGCCGCTCTTCTCCTCGCCTCTGCCGTCGCCGCCGCCCACAGTCTCGGAGCCAAAGGGAGAGCTCTTCGCCCATGACCGGCATCGTCACCGTCTATGCGACCTTCGCCGATGCGGCCGAGGCGAACCGGATCGCCCTCCAGCTAGTCGAGGAGCGTCTCGCCGCCTGCGCCAACATCCTCGGCCCCGCCCGCGCCATCTACCGCTGGCAGGGCAAGGTCGAGCAGGCCGACGAGGTCGCCGCCCTCTTCAAGACCACCTCCGGCCAGGCCGACCTGCTGGTCCGCCGCCTCGCCGAACTCCACAGCTACGACAACCCCGCCGCCGTCATCTGGCCGATCGGCGGAGCGCCGGAAGCTTTCCGCAAGTGGGTCGTGGACAATAGCGGGTAACATTTTACCTCTCACCAAATCCCCGCTTTTGCTTGACTTCCACAGCCCCTTTCGCCATTTGGCCGCCCAGCAGCGCCGCTCCTTGCGAGTGGCGCCGTTTCATTTTCGAAAGGTCCGGGCCATGAAGGCGCTGATGAAGACCACCAAGGCGGCCAAGCCCGCCGAGGTGGAGAAGAAGTGGCATCTGATCGATGCCGACGGGCTGGTGGTCGGGCGTCTCGCCACGATCGTCGCCAACATCCTGCGCGGCAAGCATAAGCCGAGCTACACCCCGCACGTCGATTGCGGCGACCATGTCGTCGTCATCAACGCGGACAAGGTGCGCTTCACCGGCAAGAAGCTGACCGACAAGGTTTATTACCGGCACACCGGCTATGCCGGCGGCATCAAGGCGGTTACCGCCGACAAGGTCCTGGACGGCCGCTTCCCGGAGCGCGTGCTTGAAAAGGCGGTCGAGCGGATGATCCCGCGCGGACCCCTGGGCCGCGACCAGATGCGCGCCCTTCACCTCTACAACGGCACCGAGCACCCGCACGGCGGCCAGTCCCCCGAACCCCTCGATGTCGCGGCGATGAACCGCAAGAACAAGGTTGGTGCCTGATGTCCGACAATCGCCAGTCCCTTTCCGATCTCGGTGCGATCACGGCCGCTCCGGCCGCCGCTGCCGAAGCGCCTGCCGCCGACGCCGCTGCTCCTGCCGCTGAAGGCGCGCCGGCCGCGGCTCCCCAGCGCGAGGGCCGTGACGGCCGTGAAGGCGGCCGCCGCGGCCGCGAGGAAGCCGTCAACGATCATGGCGTTTCCACCCAGGGTCCGCAGATCGCCGCTGTGCTGCGCGAGCAGCAGCTCGACAAGCAGGGCCGCGCTTATGCCACCGGCCGCCGCAAGGATGCGGTCGCCCGCGTCTGGCTCAAGCCCGGCACCGGCAAGATCGTCGTCAACGGCCGCGATCAGGAAGTGTATTTCGCCCGTCCGACCCTGCGTCTCGTGATCAATCAGGTGTTCGACATCACCGATCGCCGGGGCCAGTATGACGTGATCTGCACCGTCTCCGGCGGCGGCCTTTCCGGCCAGGCCGGCGCGGTTCGCCACGGCATCTCGACGGCGCTGACCCGCTACGAGCCGGCGCTGCGCAGCGCGGTCAAGAAGGAAGGCTTCCTGACCCGCGACCCGCGCGTCGTCGAGCGCAAGAAATACGGCCGCGCCAAGGCCCGCCGCAGCTTCCAGTTCTCGAAGCGCTAAGGCAGGTCAGCCCGAAGTTTACTTCCGGCTGGATGGCAGAAGAGAGGGCCCGGAGCGATCCGGGCCCTTTCCTTTTGCTCAGGCGGCGGCGCGCTGAGCCTGGCCTTCGACCAGCCAGTCGGAGACGCGGCGGCCATATGTCGCGATCATGTGCATGTTGAAGAAGTGCATGCCGCCGAGCACCAGCACCGCCAGGCCTACCTTGCTGCTGAGGAACCGGATCATCGACGGCCAGTCGGCGGGCGCGTCGCCGAACTGCAGCGTCATGGTGATGAAGCCGATATTGATCAGATAGAAGCCGACCACGAGCAGATGATTGGTCGAGCGGGCGAGGATCTCGTTGTGACCGAAGCATTGCACCAGGAAGACCTCCCCTGTCGTCGAGAGGGTATGGGCGACGCGCATGGTCATCCCGATGGAGATCAGCAGATAGAGTCCATAGGCAAGTTCAACCATTTTCACCTCCTCTGATGTCACGCGTTGACTGCGAGTTGCTCGGGGCACGATCGTCCCACGCCGGCTGACGCGCCCAGCGGCCTCAGCCAGCCCGAATAGCGGACGATCCGCCCGAGCAGCGGCAGGGCTGCTTCCACTTCGAAGCGGAAGCAGCCCCTCTCCTCCCGCTCGCGCGCCGAGATCCGGGGGGCGAGCGCGAGCGGCATCGGCAGCCCGGCCAGGCTCCAGCGGCGGAGGACCATCTCCAGCCCGTCCTCCGTGGCGTTCAGGGCGAAGAAGAAGCGGATCGGGCCGAACCGCTCGATCAGCAGGTCGCCGTGCTGGCTGAGCTCGCTCGAGAAACGATGGCCGGCGAAGTCGCGCGTCCAATGCTCGCGACCGTCATGCTCCGCGAACGTCACGTGGAGCGGCCAGCTGCCCTCGGGCGGGAAGCGCATCAGCGCTCCGACCATCCGTGCAGCGCGGTTTCGCCCGCGCATCACCTTTCCTTGACCCTCCGCGCCACCGTCGCCGACTTCGTGCATCGTACGCACCGCGGCAGGGAGGCGGCGGAACCGGGCCCCCATCACCCGCGCGTAGAGGGGCGGCGGCAGCAGGCGTTCGCGGATTTCGTGCCGCACGGCCAGCCGCGATAAGGCGGGCTCGTAGCGTGCGAGCGACATCAGCGAGGCAGCGTCGCGGGCGCCGCGGGGAAGCCGCCCCTCCAGGATGTCAGCGGCGAGCAACTCGGCCGTGAGGGTCGGGATCTCGAGCCCCTCTCCCTCTTCGGCAACGATCGTCCAGCGCCGCTCCAGGCGCCGGCTGCCGGCCCGCCCGCGCAGGGTGACGCTCATCGCCGAGCGCTCGCCTCCCCAGCGGCTGGTCAGCCGATAGAGGGGCAGCAGCCATTGCGTGGCGCCGGCCAGCGACTTCACCCACCTCCACCGCACCGGCCAGCTCGCCAGCCAGAGCGCCCGCATCTGGAAGCCGAGCTCGGTTCCGGCCCGGAAAGTGACGGCGGGACGGCCCGGCAGTAAGGGCGGCAGCAGCTCGCAATCCGGCAGGTCGGCGAGGGCGACGAGACGCCCTCGCAGGCCGCTCCCATCGGCGAACAGGAAATCCTGGCGCCGCATCTCCTGCCAGCCATGCGCATGGGCCCAGCGCCCTCCGCGCCAGAGGCGCAGGGGCCGCCCGACATAGCTGAGGATGGCCGCCACCACGGAATCGCCGCCGCGCGCGCGGTTGGCGGCGCTGAGCGCGATGTCGACCTTGGTAACGCGGTCGAGGCCGGCGGCGAGTTCCCGGACGACAGCTCCCGTCAGCCCGGGCGCGCTGGAGGCGCCGGAGATGATCGGCACCCGCACCTCACCGGCAATGTAGTTCAGCGCCGATATGCCGCTGACGAAATCGCGGGCGTCGGCAAGGTCCAGATACGGGATCGAGGCGGCGATGCAGGCGAGCGGCACTTCGAACCGGCTGTTCTGGAAGGGGCCGGCGGCGTCGATCACCAGGTCCGGGGCATAGCGGACAAGAGCCGCGGCAATGTCGCGGTCGCGATCGACGACGGCCGACTCCGAACCGGCCAGCCCGGCGCAGAAAGAGGCGGCGCACCCGCTCCTGCGTCCGGCAACCAGCACATTATGGCCGGCCTCCGCCAGGCGCCGCGACAGACGCGCGCCGAAGCCGCCATAGCCGCCGATGACGAGGATGCGGCTCACAGGAACCGCTCCTCGAGATCGGCGCTCGGCCGCCAGCACGTGTCCCGCTTGCCGAACAGCCGGTAGCGATTGCGGGCGACCCAGCGGTAAAGCGGATCGCGGAGCGCCCGGGGGACGGCCCGCCCGAGCGCCGCCAGCCGCCATGGCCAGCCGAGGCCGGAATAGAGAGCGAGGACGGCGTCGCTATCGCGCAACGCGTGGTCGCCGGTGACGAGGATGAAGCTCTCCGGCTCCTCCGGATCGAGGCCGAAGCGCCGGTAGAGCGCCACTCCAGCCTGGCTCTGCAGCGTGGCGAGCCGGAAGTGCGCCTTCTTGTCGTGGGTGAGCACGAACTGCGCGTTCGCCGAGCAGAGCCGGCATAGCGAATCGAAGACGATGACGGGGCGGTCGGCTTCGCTCATCTCCCCTCCTCCGGGTCGAGGCGTTCACGGAACATCGCGGTCTGGCGAACGAGCTCCCCAGCAAGCCGGTGGCGAAGGCTCAGCACGAAGACGAACAGCCCGTGATTGCAGTCGACATGGCTGACGCGCAGCGCGCCTGGCTCGAGCCAGCGCGGGAGCCGCAGGCGCAGGCCGGCGAGCTGAAGGAAGTAATGATCGCTGTCGAAGTGGAGCGCGCCATTTTCGGCGACGATCCTCAAGGCGATGCCGAAGCCGCGGCCGACATATTCCTCCAGGCCGGTGGGCCCGGCGAAGCGCTTGCTGCTGTGGATGACCTGGGGGAATCCGCAGCGGCAGCCGTAGATGCGGGTCCAATACTGGCCGCTCTCCCGATTCTCGGTGACGCAGACCGAGGCGGGCACCAGGGCGGCGCGGCTCAGCGGCAGCGGGGCGCCAATCAACCGGCCGGCCTGGGCGAGCAGCCAGCCGAGCCGGCTCATTCGGCATTCGACGACCTCACCAGCATAAATTGCAGTGCGCCCGCTATCGAGGCGGTTGCCGAAGCGGGCCTGGACCGCCTCGGGCAGGCTCGCCCAACCCGCTTCGCCGATCAGCGCGCGAAAGCGGACATCGGAGACCGGGAGCGGCGCCCTGCGGCGCGGGCGCAGCGGGAACGGCACCACTTCGCCCTTGACCTGCCGTGCTTCCACTCTCTCCTCCTGTTATTTCTGTAGCGAGAGAAACAGTTCCGCAAAAAATTTTCAGGCGTCGGCGCCCTCCGGCTTGGACGTGCGGCGGCCGAGCCCGACCAGGTTCGCAACCTTCGCGCCCATCCGCATCAGCGCCATGATCTTCGGCGCGGGTACGCCCAGCATCTGGTCGTACCAGCGGTTCACGGTGCCGATGAAGCTCTCCATCTCCTGCAGCCGCTTGCGCGCCGTCGCGCTCACACGCGGGTCGCCATCGGCGGCGGCGATGCAGGCGCGTAGCGCCGCCGCGGCAGGATCGATCTCACGCTCTTTGCGCCCCTGAGCGATGCGGGTGACCATCTCCCAGAGGTCGGTTTCCGCCTCGAAATGATCGCGCCGGTCGCCGAGCAGCGGCACGCGGCGGATGAGCTTCCAATTGCCGAGCTCGCGCAGGCTGTTGGAGACGTTGGACCGCGCCATGCCGAGCGTGTCGGCAATCTCCTCGGCCGTCAGCGGCCGCTCGGAGAGGTAGAGCAAAGCGTGGATCTGCGCGACCGAGCGGTTGACGCCCCACTGGCTGCCCATGTCGCCCCAGTGCAGGATGAACCGCTCCACCGCCGGAGGAAGACCACGCGACTCGCTTGTTATTTCTGTCATGACAGAAATATCTGCTCGTTCTGAGCGCCTGTCAACGCTCTTATGTGGTGGCGCCGGCAGCGTTGCGCACGGCGAGCGGCGGTTCCCCACCGAGCGTGCGCAACTCGACGTGGAGGACGCCGTTTTCGATCCGCAGCTCGTTGAACGAAGGCGGCGTCGAGCGGGTGCGCTCCGATAGCGTGCCGGCGCCGATCGTGCGGGTCGTCCTGCCGGCGACGACATGCTCGATGTCGAACGGGTCGTGGACATGGCCCGAGAGCACGGCGTCGGCTCCCGCCTCGGCCAGCGCCTGCAGCGCCTCGCGGCCGCGCAAGGTGCGGCCGCTCGATTCCAGGCCCTCCTTGTCGATCAGGGGATGGTGGCAGGCGACGATCTTCATGTGACCGTCGTCGACGTCCTTCAGCAGCGACAACGCCCGCTGCAGGCTCCTGCGGCTGACCACGCCCCACGACCAGTTGTGGCGCCACTGGAAGCGCGCCGTCGTCTTGAGCGGCACCACGGTGACACCGGGCAGGTCAAGCGGCCGCTCGACCGCCCGCTCCACCCGGCCATAATGGCGATAGGGCCGGAAGAAGCGGTCGAACGGGTTAAAATAAGGAAGATCGTGATTGCCCGGCTCGACCGTCAGCGGGACCGGGATCGCCTCAAGGTAGCGGGCGGCGGCCTCGAACTCACGGGAGCGGGCGCGCATCGTCAGGTCGCCGGTGCAGATCACCGCGTCCGGCATTTCGGCGCGGACCGTGTCGGCGAACCAGGCGACGGCGGCCTTATCCTCACGGCCGAAATGGAGGTCTGAGACGTGGAAGAGTCGAGTCATGGCCCCTGAACGGCTGTGGACGCGGATAGGTTCGCCGCTCAGCTCCGGCTTTGCTGCAAATCGTTCATGAAGCTGCGGATCCGTTTCGCATTGACGCCGACGTCGCTGGCGCCGACCCGGCTGATCGAGCGCATGTCGAGGTCGGTTCCGCCCGGCGCCGCCGGCCGGGCCCGGACGACGACATTGTCCTTGAACCGGAAGAAGGTGCTGGTGTCGACCGCCTCGAGGATGCCGGACCGCGGGTCGGCCGTGACGATTTCCCAGCCCCGCTCGCGCGCCAGCGCTTCGGCGCGCTCGATGGTCTGCGGCACCGTCCATGGCACCCTGATGGTGCGCAGATCGTCATAATTTTCGCGATGGATCGCCCGCCAGCGCTCCCGCGGCGGCAAGGCGGCAAGATCGCGCCGGCCGAGGTCGGGGATATTCGCCATATTGTCCCGCCGGACGACCAGCCGATAGAATTTCGGGATATCGTCGATGTCGGTGGTGACGTCGTGGATCGCCGGCACGCTGCGCGCCGTGGCGATCTGGCTGCCGAGGTAGAGGACGAAAGCGAGACCCACGACCAGCGCGAGGATGTTGCGCTTGGTGTATCGGTGCATCCCGCCGCCTCGCGCTGCGATCAGCCCGGCGAGTGACAGGACGACACCCAGCGCTGCCGCGAACAGCGCATATTGCAGCAGGCTGAAGCCGGTCCGGAAATGCCAGGCGCCCTGGCCGCTGCCGATCGCGCCGATAAGGGCGACGAATACTGCGCCGATGGTGAGGACAAGCGCGGCGGTGGTGATCTTGCCTGCGAGCCGCCGCCTGCGAAGCGCTTCCGCCATCGTCCGTCTCCCGAAGATGCCATGGCATCCTGCGCCCATGCGGCGCTCTCGACAAGCCCCGGAGCGCTGCATAAGGTGCACCTCCCGAGGCGGGTATGATGTAATGGTAGCCTGTCAGCTTCCCAAGCTGAACGCGCGGGTTCGATTCCCGCTACCCGCTCCAGCCTGAACAGGATGCCTCCGCGCTAGCTCAGCAGGTCGTCGACCGCGTCGGCGACGCTTTCCTCCTTGGGCTTGTCGTAGCGGCTCCTGAAGCCGGGAGCCGCAGCACGGGCGCGGGCGGCGAGATCTTCGTTGCGATAGACCTCGACCAGCGATGCGGCGAAGGCGTCCGGCTCGATCTGCTTCATCGGCACCATGCCGCCCAGTCCCAGTTTCGTCAGCGCGCGGGCGTGGATCAGTTTCTCCAGGTCGAAGTGGCAGATCACCTGCGGCAGCCCGGCGAGCAGCGCCGAGCAGACGAAGCCGTGACCTCCGTGGGAAACGAGCAGGCGCGAGCGCTCCGCAATTTCGGCGAAAGGCCGTGGCTGGGTTTCGACCTCCAGTCCCTTCGCTGCCAGAGTTTGCCTCAGATCGGCCGATGCGTTGAGCGGGAAGACCCGCACGGGCAGGCCGGAACGCGCCAATCCTTCCCACAGCGGCGCCGCGACCGGGACCTGCTCGGGCGTATAGACGAAGACCTCTTCGCCGCCGCCCGGCGCAAGGTCCGGCAGGTCACCCCGCAGCATCGGCTGTACCAGGGGGTCGCGGCGCCATTCGGCGTACGGATCGAGCTCGCTGAAACTGCCGGCAATCTCACGGCGGCCCTCGAAGATCTGGGGAAGCCGCTCGATCGGCTCGAGCCCGGTCCGGCGGAGCGCCAGGTTGGTGGCCTCGATCACCATATCTTCGTCGAAGACCGGCGCCTCGCCGGTCAGGCTCGGGAAGCGGTTCATCACCGAGGGGGGCGTGCTGAACGCGGTTCCGGAGCCGATCGTGGGGAGATGGCCGCGCGCCGCAAGGAGGAGGAAAGGCCCGTAATCGGAGATGACGAGGTCGGGATTGATCGCAGCCAGCAATTGCCGCCATGCGCGCAGCATCGCTTCCGTCAGCGCGGGATCGTCGAAGCCGAGCCGTGCGACAATGTCGCCCATGCTCTGCGGATGCCCGCTCCTAGGCCGGCTGGTGTTGATGAGGAAGCGCGGGCTCACCGGCGCCGGCCAGACCGGCACGCCCTCCAGCTTGTCCGAGGGGATGGCATCGACACGCTGGAGCGCGAAGCTGACGCGGTGCCCGCGCTTCCTGAGCGCCCCGGCGAGGCTCAGCAGCGCCGTCGCATGGCCCTGATTACCGCCGAATTCCCAGCCGAGCAGGACATGCGCCATCGGAGCTTTTCAGATCCCGTCCTGCACGATCATGCGGCCGTCGTCCTCGAGCCGCCCGACGAGATCGGCCAGGCAGGCGTCGAGGCGCTTCTGGTCGGTGCTGCGGATGACGAAGTTCGCACCCACCTTGCCCTCGCGGAAGAAGGGATAGCTGCCGATCTGGCAGCCCTCATGCGCCCGTTCGGTCTCGCGGAGGGTGTCGGCGACCTCGCTCTCCGGCACCCAGCAGCCGATCGTGCGCGAGAGGAGAGGCCGCCCGCCCTCGATCGTGCCGGACAGCGCCTCCAGCATCAGGGTGGCGATGTGCGGCACGCCGGCAAGGATGAAGATGTTGCCGTGGCGGATGCCGGGCGCCCCCGACATGCGGTTCTCGATGAGGCTGGCACCGGCCGGCACCCGCGCCATCCTTAGCCGCGCCTCGGTGATGCCGCCGCGGGTCGCGTAATAGGCTTCCAGCACCGCCCGTGCCTTCGGGTGCACCTCGACGCCGACGCCCGTCGCCTCCGCGATCGCATCGACGGTAATGTCGTCATGGGTCGGCCCGATGCCGCCGGTGGTGAACAGATAGTCGTTGGCGGCGCGCAGCTCGTTCACCGCGGCGACGATCTTCGCCATGACGTCGGGCACCACCCGCACTTCGCTCAGCCGGATGCCCTGGAGGTTCAGCCAGGTCGCGATCGGCGCGACGTTGCGGTCCTGGATGCGGCCGGACAGGATCTCGTCGCCGATGATCAGCAGCCCCGCCGTCCAGATCCGTTCGCTCATGCTGTCCCGTCGCTCCTGAACGCCGGCCCTAGACCAGATCGGCGATCCCAAATAGCCTCCTGATCATGGTCCCTGCCGTCCTCGCAATGCTGCTTCAAGCCGCGGCCCAGGCGCCGCCCGCCGATGGGCTGGAACTCGTCGGCCACGAATATAGCTGCACTGCCAAGGTCGAAATCGGGTCCGAACCGCTGCAGGGCGCGCTCGTCGTCACCGAGGAGGGAAAGCCGGACCGCTTCTCCGCACAATATTACGGAGTGCGCGACGAAATCGGCGATCTCTTCTTCGCCGAGAACTGGCGGGAGCTGAAGCGGCGGAGCATCGATCATCATGTGCGGCTCTCCCTCGTCTGGGACATACGCGACCTGACGATTAAGCGCGGCGGCACGCTTCCGACCTTCACCGCCGGCCAGTTCCGGATGAACGTGTCGACGCGGGAGAGACTGCCCGAGCAGGTGTTTCTGCTGCTCGCGAAAGGGGAGCATGAGTCGACCGGATTGATGGATTATGCCTATCGATGGCAGGGGCGTCAGACGAGCGCCGAATTCTCGATCCCGCTCGAGGATCTGTTCGGCTTCAAGGGAAAGGTCTCCCGGCTGAAGTGGCGGCTGATGGAGCCGCCGCTGCCGGTCGACTGGTTCTATTCGTCGCGGCAGGTGCGGGCCCAGGGTTGGGTCGAGCCCGACAGCGTCCGCACCCTTCAGGCGCCGTTCGCGGAGCTGATGAGGCAGCTCAGGGCCAGGGGCGCCGACTACCGCAGGCAGTGCGAGCGCGTGCCCATCTACTATGATCCGCTCTCGGACATCTCGGTCACTCGATAATCTCGCCGCCATCGCCTATATGCGGCGCATGAACGACTATCAGGTCATCGACCGCTACGACGCTCCCGCCTCCGCCCGCAGCGGCGCGATCAAGCTGCACGGGCCCGAGGGCTTTGCCGGCATGCGCGCCGCCGGCCGCCTCGCCGCGGAAATCATGGACGCTCTCGTGCCGCACGTGGTCCCCGGCGTCACCACCCAGGAGCTCGACGATTTCGTCTTCAAGATGATGGCCGATGCCGGCGCGCATCCGGCGACGCTCGGCTATCGCGGCTACGACAAGAGCTGCTGCACCTCGATCAATCATGTCGTCTGCCACGGCATACCCGGCGACCGGCCGCTGAAGGACGGGGACATCGTCAATATCGACGTGACGCCGGTGCTGAACGGGTGGCACGGCGACACCAGCCGGATGTATCTGGTCGGCGACGTGCCGGTAAAGGCGCGGCGGCTGGTCGACATCACCTATGAATGCCTGATGCTGGGGCTGGAGCAGGCCAAGCCGGGCAACCGCCTCGGCGACATCAGCCACGCCATCCAGAGCCATGCCGAGCGCAATCGCTACAGCGTCGTGCGCGACTTTTGCGGCCACGGCCTCGGCCAGCTCTTCCACGACGCGCCGGAGGTGGTCCATGCCGGCAAGCCCGGCACCGGCCCGGAGCTGCGCCCGGGCATGTTCTTCACCGTCGAGCCGATGATCAACATCGGCAAGGCCGCCTGCAAGGTGCTGGAGGACGGCTGGACCGCCGTCACCCGCGACCGCTCGCTCTCCGCCCAGTTCGAGCATTCGATCGGCATCACCGAAACCGGCTGCGAGATCTTCACCAAGAGCCCGAAGGGCCTCGACAAGCCGCCTTACGCCTGACGCGCCGGACTAGCGCAGGGTCACCTTCACGACATTGCCGCGGTCGCTCATGATCGTGCGAGTCTGGCCCGGCTGGAGCGGAGTGACGTAGGGCCAGCATTCTCGGAAGCTGCCGGCCCAGACGAAGCAGAGCTGGCGGTTGCGAACCGACCAGCGGCCGGTCGCCTCGCGCTTGCCGAAGACCGAGCGGACGATGCCGTCGCGGCCGAAATGGAGCGTCGAGGCCTGGCCGCGGGCCGGATCGAGTTGAGCGCTGCGACCCACCAGCTCCGATCCGGCGCGTCCGCCGCCGCCGAAGACGGTGGCGCAGCCGCTCGTCATCAAGGCGCCGGTGACGGCCAGCGCGATCAGGGGCTTACGCATGCTGCTCTCCTTCTGGCCGCGAACGATACAGAAATGGCGTCATGAAGCCAAATTGCGCCTGCCTAGTCGGCGGCGCGGAGCGGCGGCAGGCTCTTCACCAGCGCCACGATCTCGGCCTGGCGGCCGCAGCCGAGCTTCTCCGCGACCGCCTTGGTCTGGTTGCGGATCGTGCCGATCGCGGTCCGCCGCTCCTCGGCGAGCTGGGCGAGCGATGCGCCTTCGGAGATCCGGATCGCCACTTCCGCCTCGCTCGCGCTGAGGGCGTAGAGGGTCCTGAGCCGCGCCGCGAGGCTGTCGTCCCTGCCGTCGGGATCGGTGACCGTAACCAGCAGCTGGCGTCCGGCGAAACCCGCATGCATCGACACGATCGAAAGTTCGTAGTGGCCGCCGCCGCTCCGCATGATCCTCAGCGCGCTCGCCTCCGGCTGCGTCGGCGCTGACGCCCGCTCATAAGCCTCCGCCAGCGCTTTCTGGTCCGCGAGCCCGCAGGCGTTCAGGCGGCCTGCCTTGATGATCAGTCCGTCACCTCGCTCGACAATGATCTCCGCGCCGCGATTGCAGTGGAGCACGCGCCCGTCGGTGCCGAGGGTGAAGAGGCCATAGCCGATCGAATCCAACGCGCCCGCCACGCTCGCCTGCGCCTGCTCGGCCGCGTTCACCCTGCTGCGGATCGTCATCATCCGCTGGAGGTGGCCGACGCATTGGGTGAGCTGCCCAATCTCCGCTTCCTCAAAGGCGGGCTGGCTGCGCGCGCGATGGAAGCCGATGTCGGCGACCAGCACATCCGTGCGGATGCCGGCCCCCAGGCAGCGGAACGAATCGTCCCCCATGGCGCGGATCCAGTCGTTGTAGATCCGGCTTCCTTCATAGGCGCGGGAGGAGACGAGCTGTTCGCTGCTCCAGACACGGTTGGCGGAGCCGTTCGCGGCGAACGCCTCCGCCCACAGGTCGCAATCGGCGAAGTGGCGGTCATATTCCGCCATCTGCTCTTCCGAGAAATAGCCGCTGATCGAGATGCCACCGGTATCGGTCTGGAGGTTGCGCCAGTGGACGACGCCGGAGCGCGCCCCAAGGCTCTCGGTCAGCGAAAGGGCAAGCCGCTCCAGGCACTCGTCGTCGGTCGCGGCGTCGTAGATTTCCTCGATCGGGATGAGAAGCGACATCAAGCCTTCCGGACTGCCCGGTTTGGAACAGCTGGAACTTATTGCAGGCCCGCGCTTAACGAATCAACCGCTTACGAGCCTCAGTGGACATGAAAGCGTCACTGCGAGCGGCTCATTGCGAGACAGGGCGCGCCTCAGCGGCTATCCTCGGCACGAGACAAATCCGGAGAGTCGCGGGTGAAGAAGATCGAGGCTGTGATCAAGCCGTTCAAACTGGACGAAGTGAAGGAGGCGCTGACCGATCTCGGCGTCAGCGGCATCACCGTCACCGAGGCGAAGGGCTTCGGTCGGCAGAAGGGCCATACCGAACTCTACCGCGGCGCCGAATATGTGGTCGACTTCCTGCCCAAGGTGAAGCTGGAGGTGGTGGTCGAGGACGGGCTGGCGGAGCGTGTGGTCGAGGCGATCGCGACCGCGGCGCGGACGGGGCGGATCGGCGACGGCAAGATCTTCGTCCTCAACGTCGAGGAAGCCTTGCGCATCCGCACCGGCGAACGGGGGAGCGACGCGATATAGGCGTCATCCCGGCGAAGGCCGGGATCTCGGCGAGGAAGAGGCGCCGGTGTCTTCTCGTCCCGAGATCCCGGCCTTCGCCGCAATGACGAGTTAGGCTAGGGCGCGCCTGTGGAAGACCCCCTGCTCGCCTCCATGTCTCCCGACGAGCTCCGCGCTGCCATGCGGACACTGGGCTACAGGACGCAGAACGACCTCGCCGCCGCGATCGGCGTCAGCCGCTCGGCGGTGAGCCTGTGGCTGGAGGGCAAGGTCGGGGTGCCGCGTCCGGTTGCGATGCTGCTGCGCATGCTGATCGCCGCCCAGCGCCGGCAGTTCTAGGCCCGTTTCTCCACGTGAATTATTCACACCACGCCGTCCGGCACTGGACGCTGGTCCGAACCAATGGCGATGGTCGCGGCAGATTCGTTTCGAACTGAAGGAACATCGGCATGGCCAACGACGCGGGCAAGATCCTCAGCATGATCAAGGAGCAGGAGATCGAATGGGTCGACCTGCGCTTCACCGATCCCAAGGGCAAGTGGCAGCATCTGTCGATGGTCTCTGGCCTGATCGACGAGGACCAGCTCACCGACGGCTTCATGTTCGACGGCTCATCCATCGCCGGCTGGAAGGCGATCAACGAGAGCGACATGATCCTGAAGCCGGATCTCGACGCCGTCTATATCGACCCGTTCAGCGCGACCAACATGCTGATCATGTTCTGCGACATCGTCGATCCCGGCAGCGGCGAGCTCTACGCCCGCGACCCGCGCTCCACCGCCAAGCGCGCCGAAGCCTACCTGAAGACCACCGGCATCGGCGACACCGTCTATGTCGGCCCCGAAGCCGAATTCTTCATGTTCGACGACGTCCGTTTCGAGGACACGTACAACGCCTCCTACTTCCGCATCGACGATATCGAGCTGCCGACCAACACCGGCCGCGAATATGATGTAGGCAATCTCGCCCACCGCCCGCGCGCCAAGGGCGGCTATTTCCCGGTCGCGCCGGTCGACAGCGCGATGGACATACGAGGCGAGATGGTCTCGACGATGATCGAGATGGGCCTGCCGATGGACAAGCACCATCACGAGGTGGCCGCCTCGCAGCATGAGCTCGGCATGACCTACGGCACCCTGGTCGAGACCGCCGACCGGATGCAGATCTACAAATATGTCGTGCACATGGTCGCCCACGCCTACGGCAAGACCGCAACCTTCATGCCGAAGCCGATCAAGGCCGATAACGGCTCGGGCATGCACACCCACATCTCGATCTGGAACGGCAGCAAGCCGCTCTTCGCGGGCAATGGCTATGCGGGATTGAGCGAAACTGCGCTGTTCTTCATCGGCGGCGTCATCAAGCACGCCAAGGCGCTCAACGCCTTCACCAACCCGACCACCAACAGCTACAAGCGACTGGTGCCGGGCTTCGAAGCGCCGGTGCTGCTCGCTTATTCGAGCCGCAACCGCTCCGCCTCCTGCCGCATCCCCTACGGCGCTGGCGAGAAGGCGAAGCGGGTCGAGTTCCGCTTCCCCGATGCGCTCGCCAACCCCTATCTCGCCTATGCGGCGATCGTGATGGCCGGCCTCGACGGCATCCAGAACCGCATCCATCCCGGCGAGCCGATGGACAAGAACCTCTACGACCTTCCGCCGCAGGAGCTGGTCAACGTGCCGACCGTGTCCGGATCGCTGCGCGAGGCGCTGATCGCGCTCCAGAACGACCGCGCCTTTTTGACCAAGGGCGACGTGTTCAGCGATGACCAGATCGACGCCTATATGGAATTGAAGTGGGAAGAGCAGCTCCGCTGGGAGACGACGCCGAGCCCGATCGAATACGACATGTATTATTCGAGCTGAGCGAGGCCGGGCGGCGGATCAGCCGCCCGTTTCGATGCGGTTACGTCCGTTCTGCTTGGCGCGGTACATGAGGTTGTCGGCGCGTTTCAGCAGGTCGGCCTGAGCCTCGCCCCTGGCCGCTGAGACGACGCCTGCCGAGAAGGTGATGCTGCCGATCGGCGCATCCGTGCCGCGGGCGCGAAAGCGTTTGCCGGCCAATTCCTGCCGCGCCTTGTCGACGATGGCGGCGGCAGGGTCCGCGGCGACCTCTTCGAACAGGATCACGAACTCCTCGCCGCCGAGCCGCGCGACCATGTGGCCGCTGCAGTGACGCTGCAGCGAGTGGGCGACGGCGGACAGCACCCGGTCGCCGACGCCGTGGCCGTGGGAATCGTTGATCAGCTTGAAATTGTCGACGTCGCAGATGGCGATGGTGACGGCGACGCCGGCTTCGCTCAGCTGGCGATAGCGGTCCTCGAACGCGCGCCGGTTCGGCAGACCGGTGAGCCAGTCGCTCAGCGCCTCTTCCTTGGCGCTGGCCAGCTTCATCCTCAGCGCCTGAGCCTCCCTCGTGGTCTCGGCAAGCTGAGCCTCCGCGATTCGCGTCCGCTCGATCATCGCCCCGGTGATCCGGATCAGCTCGGCGCCGTCGCCGGAGGGGAGATTGGTCAGCTGCGCCGCTGAGCCCTCGAGGTCGCGGCCGTAGGTCTGCGCCTCCTTGCGGGTATGGTCGACGAGCCGCGCGAATTCATCCATCTGGGCGCGGGCGGAATTCAGCACCTCATATTGCACCACCGACGGCACCTGGCCGCCTCCGGCCTCGCTCAGGATCCGATCGGCTTCCTCCTGCGTCAGGCGGACGCCATCGTTCGTGACGGCTTCGAGCGCATCGACCGCATCCGGGCTGCTGCGCGTGATCATCATATGGGCAAGCATATAATTGGCCGGAGTCGGCGCCAGCCTGTGCTCGAACAGGAATTCGCCGATCGCATTGAACAGGCGCCGCTGCGCCTTTTCCAGCGAGCCGTTGCCGACGAGCGCTTCGGCGTTGGCGCGCCCGGGGGCACCGCCCCACGCCGCAGCCTTGCTATGCGAAACACCCATTGGCGGCCCCTCCCCGGCCGGTCGAAATCCGCGGAACAGACGACCCTAGCGAGCATATCTTTATATTTTGCGTCCGCGCCTCTGGCCTCCAACTATAGACCGGACTGCGCGGCAGCGATCAGGCGGCGGGTGATCGGCGCAAGGTCGTGCGGCAGCTCGTCCAGATCGAACTCACGCACGGCCTTGATCTCCAGCGACCAGCGCGGGCGGTAGCGCACCTCCTCCACCACGAACAAGGACGAACGGTCGTTCCGGTAATCAGGGCGATGGCTGAACCTCGCCACCTTGCGGACGGCGCCGCAGGACATCATGCCGATTTCCTCGCGCAGCTCGCGGCGTATCGCCTCCTCCGCGCCCTCGCCGCTCTTGCGTCCGCCGCCCGGGAGCCGCCAGCCGGTGGCATAGCTCAAGGTGACGAGGACGATCCTGCGATCCGGCGTCAGCGCCACCGCGTGAACGCCGGTCGTGCTCGGCTTGGTGAAGAACCAGAGCGAGCGCCGCAGGCGGTGGAGGGCGTGGACGGCCCCGTGCAGCAGTCGCCCCAGAAGAGGTTCCCGCTGCCCCTTCAGATCATGCGAGTGGCCACCGCCACTCCGCCCGCGAGCGCGATCATGGCGAGCAGGAAGCGGTAATCGATCCGCTCGGCGCGCCGCTTCAGATGCACCTTGGTCGTATAGTCGAGCTTCATCGGCACTCGAAGCCCGCGTTTAGATCGTCTGCCCATGCGCGGTCCTTTTCCGTCCGGGATCGGTGCCGTCAAGACCGGGTGATCCGCAGCCTCCGACCACGCGTTCGACCGTCCGGCTAAGCATTTGCCGGTGCTGGCATTCGCGTTTAGCGTGCGCGAAACCGGTGGGGACCGTCAGACGTGCCGATGTTCAGCCTTTTCGTGGCCGCCGTAGCGCAGGCGGCGCCCGCCGCACCGGGTGTGTCGATCGAACGCCTCAACGACAGCACGTTCGCGATGAGCATCGCAGCCCCTGCGAACGTCAGGGTTGCGGAGCTTCAGCAGCGGCTGCTCCCCTCCGCCCGCCTCGCCTGCCAGGCCAGGCGGCCGGTCCTCGCCCGCTACAGGATTCACGAGGGCGCGCTTCAGCAGGAGCTCCTCTGCCTCGACGCAGAGGCCACCCCGACGCCGGCCGCCGCCACGCTCGATGCGGAATGGGCGCCGACCTCCGCCAACCAGCAAGGCCTGGTCGCGGCCACCTATGCCTATTTCGCGGCCAAGGACGCGGCGCGCTATGCCGACGCCTACGACTTCCTCTCCGATCGGATGCGGGCGGACACACCGCTCGCCGCCTGGGCGGAAGCCGCACGCGACTTCAACGAGGCCGCCGGCCCCGCTTTGGGGCGCCGGATCGTCGAGATCAGCTGGTACAATCACCCGAGCGACGCCCCGGAGCCCGGCATCTACGTCGCCGCGGACTACAGCGCCGAGTTCGAGAAGCTCGAATTCGTCTGCGGTTATGTAATGTGGCGGCTGATGCCGGACGGCAGCCTGCGCCTCGTTCGCGAGGAGCAAAATCTCGCCCGCAAGCGCGGCGCGAAGCCCATGGCCGCGATCGACCGGGACCCGCTACGCACGCGCCTGGGGTGCAAGGACTGAAGCCCTCTCCCTGCCAGGCAGAGCGAGCTAGGCAGCCCTCGCCAGGAAAGCCGTCTCGCGATCCGCCCAGTTGCTGAAGCTCGGACGGCTCAGCATGCGATCGACATAGGCGGCGAGCTTCGGACGATCGCCGATCCCGACGCCGAGATGCCGCAAGTTCACGAACGGACTCGCCACCGCGATGTCCGCGAGCGTCAGCCGGTCCTCGATCAGGTAGCCGCTCTCCGGCATGACCCGCTCCAGATAATCGAGCATCGGCGGCAGTTCCTGCCGCTCCGCCGCATCGGCGGCCGCCGCATCCCCTTCGCGCTTCAGGAAACGCGGCGCGACGATGCGGTTGAAGAACATCTTGCGGCCGCAGTCGAACAGGATGGTGTCCGCGAACTCGTCATACCAGATCGTCTGCGCCCGCGCCTTCGGCTCCGTCGGGATCAGATTGGGCTCGGGCTTCACCGCCTCGAGATAGGTGACGATCGCGCTGGAATCGCAAATCGCGAAATCGCCGTCGCGAAAGCCGGGCATCTTGCCGAACGGACTGGCCTCCAGGAAATCGGGATCGTCGCCGCCGAGCGCCGTCGGCCTCAGCTCCAGCTCCATCCCTTTCTCCGCGCCGAATGCCAGCACCTTGCGGACGAACGGCGACAGCGACGAACCATAGACGATCATCTTCCACTCCCCGGCTTTCGTTTCCGACTGCAACCTTTATAGCCGCCCGCGCTCCCGCTCAACCGGAAGGAATTGCATTGGGGCCGAACCGCCCCTTGCTCTAAGCCGCGCCATGCTTCGCCGCACCGCCTCTCTCACACTTTGGCGCGCCGAGGCGCGGGCGACGGCTTTGCTTGCTTATCCGATCGTCCTCACGAATCTCGCCCAGTCGCTGATCCATGCGACCGACGTGGTGCTGCTCGGGCGTGTCGGCCCGCGCACGCTCGCGGCGGCGGCGCTGGGCGTGAACCTCTACGTCGCCTGCCTGATCTTCGGCATGGGCCTGATGACCGCCGCCGCGCCGATGATCGCGCGCGAGCGCGGCCGACGCTTCAACAGCGTCCGCGACGTCCGGCGCACGGTGCGCCAGGCGATGTGGGCCGCGGTGCTGATCGTGCTGCCGATGTGGGTCCTGCTCTGGAACGCAAAGGCGGTGCTGATGCTGCTCGGCCAGGAGCCCGCGCTCGCCGCCGACGCGCAGAGCTTCGTCCGCTTCCTGATGTGGGGGCTGCTGCCCGCCTTCCTCTATTTCGTGCTGCGGAACTTCCTCGCCGCGCTCGAGCGCCCGCTCTGGTCGCTCGTCGTCGCCGTCTGCGCGGTAATCTTCAACGCGGCGGTGAACACCTGCCTGATCTTTGGCGTGCCTGCGATCGGGCTGCCGCCGATGGGGCTGGTCGGCGCCGGCATCGGCAGCGCCTGCACGATCCTGCTCGAGTTCATCGGCATTGCGCTGATCGTCACGCGGCACCGGCAATTCCGCCGCTACCATCTGTTCGGCAATTTCTGGCGACCGGACTGGCCGCGCTTCCGCGAGGTCTGGCGGGTCGGCCTGCCGATCGCGGTGACGCTGACGCTGGAGGTCGGCATCTTCAACGCGGCGGTGTTCCTGATGGGCATCATCGGCACCGCCTCGCTCGCCGCCCACCAGATCGCGATCCAGATCGCCGCTCTGTCGTTCATGGTGCCGATGGGGCTCGGCCAGGCGGTGACGGTACGGGTCGGCCATGCCTGGGGCCGCGGTGACCCGGAGGGGATCGCCCGCGCCGGCTGGACCGCTTTCGCGCTCGGCACCGGTTTCATGGCGTTGATGGCGCTGTTGATGTGGGCGGCGCCGCACGCGCTCGTGTCGATCTTCCTCGACGTGAACGACCCGGCGAACCGCGCCGTCATCCCGCTCGCCGTCTCCTTCCTCGCGCTCGCGGCCCTGTTCCAGATCTTCGACGGGGCGCAGGCGGTCGGGGCCGGCATGCTGCGCGGCCTGCACGACACGACCATACCGATGATCTACGCTTTGTTCGGCTATTGGATCGTCGGCATGGGTGTGGCCGTCTGGCTCGGCTTCGGCCTCGGCTGGGAGGGCGTCGGCATCTGGACCGGCCTCGCCTCTGGTCTCGCCGTCGTGGCGGTGCTGATGCTGTTCCGATGGACCCGGCGCGAGCGTCTCGGGTTGATGGCCGGGTGAGGATCGCCACCTTCAACGTCAACGGCGTCAACGGCCGGCTGCAGCGCCTGATCGAATGGCTGGAAGAGACGCAGCCCGACGTCGCCTGCCTGCAGGAGTTGAAGGCGCCGCAGGAGAAGTTCCCGGAAGCCGCCATCGAGAAAGCCGGCTACGGCGCGCTCTGGGCCGGCCAGAGCCGCTGGAACGGCGTCGCCATCCTCGCCCGCGGCTGCGAGCCGGTCGAGACCCGCCGCTGCCTCCCCGGCGATCCTGAGGACGCGCAGGCCCGCTATATCGAGGCGGCGATCAAGGGCGTGCTGATCGGCTGCCTCTATCTCCCGAACGGCAATCCGCAGCCCGGCCCCAAGTTCGACTACAAGCTGGCCTGGTTCCAGCGCCTGCATGATTATGCAGCCGAGCTCATGGCAGCCGACATTCCGGTGGTGCTCGCCGGCGACTACAATGTCGTGCCGACCGACTTCGACATCTACAATCCGCGCAGCTGGCTCAAGGACGCGCTGCTCCAGCCGGAGAGCCGCGAAGCCTATGCGCGGCTCCTCGCACAAGGCTGGACCGACGCGCTCCGCCACCTCCATCCGGACGAGCGTATCTACACCTTCTGGGACTATTTCCGAAATGCATGGGGCCGCAATGCGGGCCTCAGGATCGACCATCTCCTGCTCAGCTCGTCGGTCGCGCCGCGGCTGCGCGCCGCCGGTGTTGACCGCGAGGTGCGCGGGCGCGAAGGCGCGAGTGACCATGCTCCCACCTGGATAGAGCTCGAATGATCAAGGTCGGCATCCTCGAAACCGGCGTCCCACCCCCCGATCTCCTGCCCCGCTTCGGCCGCTACGATGCGATGTTCGCCAAGCTGCTCGGTTCAGGCTTCCAGACCACCACCTACGAGGTGCTGGACGGCCGCTACCCGCGCCTGCCGGAAGAGCAGGACGCCTATATCGTCACCGGCTCGCCCGCAGGCGTCTACGAGGACCATGCCTGGATCCCGCCGCTCAAGAAATTCCTGCGTGCCGCCAAAGGCAAGGCCAAGCTGGTCGGCATCTGCTTCGGCCACCAGATCATGGCGGAGGCGTTCGGCGGCCGGGTCGAGAAATCGCACCGCGGCTGGGGCATCGGCCTCCTTCACTATGACGTGCACGAGCACGCGCCCTGGATGGACCCGAACGTCGAGCGGTTCGGCATTCCCGTCTCCCACCAGGACCAGGTGGTCGAGGCACCGCCCTCCGCCCGCACTTTGGCCGGCAGCCCGTTCAACCCCTTCGGGCTGCTTCAATATCAGGACCAGCCCGCAATCTCCTTCCAGTGCCATCCGGAGTTCGAACCGGCCTATGCCAAGGCGTTGATCGAGACGCGGCGGGACCGGGTGCCGAGCCCCGACCTCGCCATCGCCTCGCTGGACGAGCCGAACGATCGCGATCGCGTCGCGGGCTGGATCCGCGCCTTCCTCCGGGAGCCGCTTCCGTGACCGCCTGGCGCGCGGTCACAGCCGACATCACGACCCTCGCCGTCGATGCGATCGTCAACGCCGCCAATTCGAGCCTGCTCGGCGGCGGCGGCGTCGACGGCGCCATCCACCGCGCCGCCGGGCCGGAGCTCCTCGATGAATGCCGCACGCTCGGCGGCTGCCCGCCCGGCGAGGCGCGCATCACAAGAGGCTACGGCCTGCCCGCTGCCCACGTCATCCACACGGTGGGTCCGGTTTGGCGCGGCGGTAAGGAAGGCGAGCCCGAGACCCTGGCCGCCTGTCACCGCAACAGCCTCGCTCTGGCGGCGGAGCATGGCCTCCGGACCATCGCCTTTCCGGGCATCTCGACCGGCGTCTACGGCTATCCTTCAGACCGCGCGGCCGACGTCGCCGCCGCCGCGGTCAGCCGCTTCCTCGGCTCCAGCGCCCACGTTTTCGACGAGATCCTGTTCGTCGGCTTCAGCGCCGACGCGACCCGGACCTACGCCGCCGCCATCGCCCGGCACACGCTCTGAAGGCGCGGTAACCCTGCATCTTAATAAACTGTTGCGACTGGGAAACAGTTTGGGATTTTCATTCCGCCGACGGAAACAAGCGACTCGTCCACCGTTCAGCGCCCAAGGCACCTACGGGGCAGAAGGAACGAGAATATGCTGAAGGCGATCTCCGGCGACACTGGCAAGATCTTCGCGCACGATCCGGCGGCGCGGGGCTACAACATCCTCTACCGGCAGGATCAGGTGAACCACTGCCCGTCCTGCGGCCGCACCCACTGGTATGTCGGCCGCGTCTCGGCCGAATGCGCCTTCTGCGCCACCGCCCTCCCGCTGGTGGAAGCGGTCACCGGCCACGGCAGCTACCGCACCCCCGCCCGCCCCTCGGTCTTCGCCGACGCGGCCTGAGCGAGACCTTTCCGCCGGAACTTCCGCGGCTTAGAAAGAGCATCCTCGTCTGGGATGCTCTTTTGAAAACGCTCGCTCTGCTTCTGTCGGCCGCAATCCTCCTCACATCCTGGGAGGCCGGAGCGACCCCGCTGCCTCGGCGCGACGAGGTAGCCCTTCCTGACGAGAAGCATCTCGTGCCGGAGCTGGAGGCCGCGCTGGAGCAGGCGAAGACTGACGCCCCCGCGACCCTCTCCTCGCTGGACGTCCTGCTCGCCAAGCTGCCGCGTCAGACGCCGATGCGGGGCCTGGTGCAGTTCTTTCGCGCCGAGATGATGGTTCGGACCGACAGCGGCGATGCCAGGGCGGCTATCGACGAGAGCATTCTCCTGCTTCCCCAATATACCGCCCCTCTGTTCGTCGCTGCGCGGATCGAGGCCTTTGACGACCGGCCGGGACAGGCCGTCGACCTCCTGCTCCGCGCCGCCCGGATCGACCGGCGTATCCTCCACAGCCTCGACGACTATGAGGCCGGCAATCTCCTCGGCCGCCTCAACGAAGTGAACGACCGCCTGCGCGTGATCGCGCTCAGCGAGCGGCTGCTGGAGGCAGGCTGGAGAAACGGAAGCCCGGCAACCCTTTCCTCGATGGCCTTTTCGGTCCTGCAGGCGCGGCTCGACAGCGGTGACATAAAAGGCGCCGAGGCCATGGTCCCGCGGCTCACCACGCCGAGCCTGCTCGCCAGGCTGCTGACGGAGAAGAAGTTCGCGCCGCTCCGCGCGAGCGCCGAAGCCCGAGCGGGGCCCTGGCTGGAGAAGATCTGGCCGATCCACCTCAATGAGACACGCCGGCGCTGGGAAGCCAAACGGGATCTCGAACCAGGCCGCAGCTATGCCTACGCACTCGCCCTGGCAGGACATGACCGCACTTTGGTCGACACGTTCGGACTGCGCCTCCGCGAACCCATTGCCAAACGTGACGAGCCGCTCATCTTCATCGCCACCAGCGTCGCGTCGGCGCTCGCCAATCTCGGTCGCCGGGAGGAGGCGATCGCCATCTTCGAACAGCCGCTGAAGACATGGCCGGCCGACGACCACGTGCTCGCCCTCAATCTCACCTCCAATCGCGGCCGGCTCAGGATGGCGAACGGCGACTTCGCCGGCGGCCTCGCGGACCTGGACGCTGCGATCGCCGCCGCGCCGAAATGGGGCGGACAGGTCAATCACGGCGCGATTGCCTCGATGCACCTTCAGCGGGCCTGCGCGCTCGCCGCTCTCGGCCGCAGCGCGGAGGATGCGCGTTCCGTCGAAATCGTGCGCGCGCGCGAGGCCGTCGATCCTACGGACACAGTTCGCCTGTTCCTGTGCAAGGATGATCTGCGGGCGGCGAGGGAGGCGGCGTTACGCGCGCTCGACAATGAGGAGACGCGGTCCGTGATGCTCGCCCTCCTGCGGCCATCGAAGGAGGAGCCTCATGCCAGCGACTATGAGCGGCTGATCGCCGAACGCTACAAGAGGTTTCGCGCCGACCCGGCCGTTCGTGCCCGGGCGTCCAGATACGCCTACATCCCCGGGGCGCCGCTGAACGCCAACGCACCGCCGGAAGTCGCTGCCGGCGGGCCTTAGCCCTTCCGGCCGGTGTAGAGAGTGTTGATCCGCGCCGGGTCCAGGCCGCCGAGATACAGTCCAAGGCACGCCAGGTTCCGTGCCGAACGCCTGAACCATCCGTCCCGCTCCCAGCGCTCGGCCGAAGTGATGGCGTTCGCTTCGAGAGTTCGAAGCCGCAGCCGGCCGAGGCGACGGACGATGTCGACGTCCTCCATCAGCGGGATCGCCTTGTAGCCGCCGATCGCGTCGTAGAGCGCCCGCGAAATCAGCAAGCCCTGATCGCCATAAGGGAGGCCGAACAGATTCACCCGCGCGGCAACGCCTCGCTCCAGGAGCCGTGCCTGCCAGGCTTGGGAGGCGAGACGGAAGCGAAAACAGGCCGCCTTTGCCGGTGCTTCAGCCATGTGTCGCTCGGCGGCGTCGCGCCAGCCGACAGCGAGGAGGGTGTCGGCGTGGAGGAGGAGCAGCCACTCGCCACGCGCTGCCTCAGCGCCGGTGCGGAGCTGGACGCCTCTTCCCTTCGGCGCAGCGATCAGCTTTGCGCCCCGCGCAACGGCGATTTCCTGCGTGCCATCGGTTGAGCCGCCGTCGACGACGATGATCTCCGAGGCGCCGTCCAGTCGCTCAAGGCAGGCCTCCAGCGTTCGTGCGGCGTTCAGCGCCGGGATGACGATCGAGAGGTTCAGCCCGAGCAGCTCGCGCCGCCCAGCACGCAGAATTTGGCGCAGTGCGGATGGTTCAACATCACCTTGCCGCCGGCCTCGGCCAGCGTCTCGCCCATGGCGAACTGGTCGTCATAGGGGAGCAGCGTGCAGGCGGCGACCACCGGTCGCGCGGCGCCCTTCCGCTTGATGACCATGCGGCTGGAGGCGCACATCATCGCGCCCGGCGACTGCCCGGTGATGCCCCAGCAGGCTTCGGTGATCTCCGGCACGTCGGCGCCCGCGTCCATTTCCGGGAAGAGCACGAGGCGTGACGGATTGGCAGCGTCGATCCTCACCCCGAGCTGCGCGAACAAGCGGGCATAGCCGGCGCGTGCGTCGGCCTCGCTCTCGCCCGCCAGGCGGCGCCCGGCGACGGCGAGGCGGAAGCCATGCTCCGACAGCCATTGCAGGCCGTCGATCGCCTTGTCCCAGGTGCCGGCGCCGCGCTCCGCCTCGTGCACCGCTTTCGTATAGTGATCGAGGCTGACGCGCATCGTCAAGCGGTCGCCATGCTCCAGCACGATCGCTTTCAGCGCTTCCTCGAAGCGCCGCATCGGCCGCATCGCGTTGGTCAGCACCAGCACCTCGAAGCCGCGGCCGAGCGCCGAGCGCATCATGGCGATCATGTCGCGGTTCATGAACGGCTCGCCGCCGGTGAAGCCGATCTCGCGGGTGCCGAGCGCTTCAGCCTCGTCCAGGTAGCGGTCCACCTCCGCCAGTGTCACGTAGACGAGCGCGTCGTTGGTCGGGGAGCTTTCGATATAGCAGGTCTTGCAGGCGAGATTGCAGAGCGTGCCGGTGTTGATCCAGAGCGTCTCAAGCCGCTGGAGCGCGACATGCGCCCGCGGCTCCCCCTTGGCGGTGACGAAGGGGTCGCGGAACTTGGCCGGATCGAGCCGCCGCGCATGCCGGTCGACGAACGGCGACAGGTCCGCCGCGGTGGCTATTTCGCGTCTCCCCAGACCGCTTTGATCCGCTGGTCCCGCCCGCAATTCCAGCGGTAGAATTTATAGCGGACCGGGTTCTTCTTGTAATAATCCTGGTGGTAATCCTCGGCCGGATAGAAGGTCGCCGCGGGCAGGATCAGGGTCGCGATCGGCTGCTTCAGCGCGGCCCCGGCCCGGGCCTTGGCCGCCTCGGCGGCGCGGCGCTCGGCCGGGTTCGCGACGAACAGCGCGGAGCGATACTGATAGCCGCGATCGCAGAACTGCCCGCCCGCATCGAGTGGGTCGGAGGTCCGGAAGGCGTGGTTGGCGAGCGTCGCATAGCTCACCCGGCGTGGATCGTAGACCACCCGCACCGCCTCGATATGGCCGGTATTTCCGGCGGAGACCTGCTCGTAGCTCGGATTGGCGATCCGGCCGCCGATATATCCGGACGTGGTCGAGATCACGCCCGGCACCTTGTCGAAATCGGCCTCGGTGCACCAGAAGCAGCCGGTCGCGAACACGGCCGCGGCGCGGTTGCTGCCGGGGGCGGGCTGCGGCGCCGCATCGGCACAGGAGGCGAGCAAGGCCGAAGCCGCGATCACGAGAGAAAAGCGCATGCTGCATATATAATCACGGCCGCGGATATGTCATCGCAGCCTCTGGCGATGCAGCGAGGACCTGACCGAAGACGATGAAGCGGGGCGTATTCGGCAAGCTGGGCCTCGCCGCCCTGATCCTCGCGGCCGTCGCCGCCTTCTTCCTGTTCGATCTCGGCTCCTGGCTGACCCTCGACAGTCTCAAGGCACGCCAGGCCGAGCTGGCCGACATCGTCGCGCAGCGGCCGGTGCTGGCGATCGGCGGCTTCTTCCTCATCTATGTCGCCGTGACGGCGCTGTCGCTGCCGGGCGCGGCGATCATGACGCTGGCGGCGGGCGCGATCTTCGGCCTGCTGCTCGGCACGATCGTCGTCTCCCTTGCCTCGGCGATCGGCGCCACCCTCTCCTTCCTCTCCTCCCGCTACGTGCTGCGCGACTGGGTGAAGGCGCGCTTCGCCCGGCGCGTGCAGGCGATCGATGAGGGGGTGGCAAAGGACGGCAGCTTCTATCTTCTCACGCTGCGGCTGATTCCGGTCTTTCCCTTCTTCCTGATCAACCTGGCCATGGGCCTGACGGCGATGCGGGTCGGCACCTATTTCCTCGTCAGCCAGGTGGGGATGCTGCCCGGCACGATCGTCTACGTGCTCGCGGGCACCCAGCTCGCGCGGATTGGGAGCATGAGCGACATCCTCTCCCCCGCACTGATCGGCTCGCTCGTCCTGCTCGGTCTGTTCCCGCTGATCGCCAGGGCGCTGCTCGGCTGGTGGAAGCGACGGCGCATCTATCGACGCTTCAAGCCGCCGCGGAGGTTCGACCGCAACCTGATCGTAATCGGCGCCGGCGCGGGCGGGCTGGTGACTGCCTATATCGCCGCGACGGTGCGGGCGAAGGTGACGCTGATCGAGGCCCACCGGATGGGCGGCGATTGCCTCAACACCGGCTGCGTCCCCTCCAAGGCCCTGATCCGCAGCGCGCGCGCCGCCCACGAGCTGCGCACCGCCGACACCTACGGTCTGGAACCGGTGGAGCCGCGCGTCCGCTTCCGCGCCGTCATGGAGCGGGTGGCCTCGATCATCCGCCACATCGAGCCGGCCGACAGCGTCGAGCGCTATACCGGCCTCGGCGTCGACGTACGGTTAGGCTACGCCCGCATCATCGATCCGTGGACGGTGGAAATCGATGGTGGCGAGCGGCTGACGGCCCGCTCGATAGTGATCGCGACGGGCGGCGAGCCGCTCGTCTGCGCCATTCCGGGCCTGGCGCAAGCGGGCTACCTCACCAGCGACACGATGTGGGACGCGCTGTCGGGACGCGAGGAGGTGCCGCGCCGGATCGTCATAGTCGGCGGCGGCCCGATCGGCACCGAGATGGCGCAGGCCTTCGTCCGCCTCGGGGCCGAGGTGACGCAGGTCGAGCACGGGCCTCGGATCCTGCCGCGCGAGGACGAGGAGGTATCCGATTTCGTCGCCACCACGCTGCGGAGCGAGGGCGTGCACATTCTGACCGCACATGAAGCGGTTCGCTGCGAAGGCAAGACCCTCATCGCCCGCAAAGCCCTCCCCCTCGATGGGGGAGGGTTGGGTGGGGGTGACGTCAATGAAGGGCGACGCGTCTCCGGAGTCCCCACCCCACCCCAACCCCTCCCCATCGAGGGGAGGGGCTCAGCGGAAGTGCAAATCCCGTTCGACGAAATCATCGTCGCGGTCGGGCGAAAGGCCCGGCTCACCGGCTATGGACTGGAGGAGCTCGGCATCGAGACGGACAAGACGATCGTCACCAATGACTATCTCGAGACGCTTTACCCGAACATCTTCGCCGCAGGCGATGTGGCCGGCCCCTACCAGTTCACTCACTTCGCCGCCCACCAGGCCTGGTATGCGGCCGTCAACGCCCTGTTCGGCACCTTCCACAAGTTCCGCACCGACTATTCGGTGCTCCCCTGGGTCACCTATACGGATCCGGAGGTGGCACATGTCGGTCTGACCGAAGAGATGGCGAAGGCGCAGGAGACGCCTTACGAGATCGTTCGCTACGAGCTCGGCCATCTCGACCGCGCAGTCGCGGAAAGCGCCAATAGCGGCTTCGTGAAATTGCTCGTCCAGCCGGGCAAGGACCGTATCCTCGGCGCCACCATCGTCGCCCACAATGCGGGCGAGACGATCGCGGAATATGTGCTGGCGATGAAGCACGGGCTCGGCCTCAACAAGGTGCTCGGCACGATCCACGCCTACCCGACTATGGCCGAGGCGAACAAATATGCCGCCGGCGAGTGGAAGAAGGCGCACAAGCCCGAGCGGGCGTTGCGCTGGCTCGAACGCTACCATGCCTGGCGGAGGTCATGAGGCGGACCCGGATCGTCATCTTTGCCAAGGCGCCGGTGCCGGGAAAGGCGAAGACGCGCCTCATCCCCGCGCTCGGCGAGATCGGCGCGGCGCGGCTCGCCCACAAGATGCTGCTCGCCACCATCGCCGAAGCCGAGGCCGCCCGTCTCGCGATCCCGGAGCTCTGCACGACCCCGCACCCCTATGATGCGGAGTGGCAGCCGTTCCTGCCGAAGGCGGAGATCCGCTACACCGACCAAGGCGAAGGGGATCTCGGCCAACGCCTCGCCGGAGCCGCCAAGCGCATTACCCTGCTAGGAGAGAATGTCCTGTTGATCGGCACCGACTGCCCCGCCCTCGACCGCCACCGCCTCCGCGCGGCGGCCGAGGCGCTGCTCAGCCATGATGCCGTCGTCCATCCGACGCTCGACGGCGGCTATGCCTTGCTCGGGCTCAGGCGCTTCGACCCGTCGCTGTTCGCCGGCATCGCATGGAGCGGGCCGACCGTCGCAGCCGACACGATCGCGAGGATCGAGGCGATCGGCTGGTCGCTCTCGATCGGCGAGACGCTGCGCGACATCGACGAGCCCGAGGATCTCGAAGCCGCCGGCGAGCTGTTGTGATCACCTCCACGGCCTGAACGTTGCGCCGCATCGGGCCAGAGGCTAGCCCGAGCCCCATGCACCCGCTCCCGCCTTATGCCGACCTGCTCGGCCTCAGCACCACGCGCGAAGGCGAGCGCCTGCTCTGGGTGATGCCGTTTCGCGAGGAGGTGGTCGGGAGGCCGGGCTTCCTCCACGGCGGCGCCATCGCCGGCCTGCTCGAATTCGCCGCCCTGGGCTCGGTCTACGAGGCGCTCGGCGAGCGCCATGGCGTGACGGTGAAGCCGATCAACGTCACCGTCGACTTCATGCGCGGCGGCGGCGTGCACGACACCTACGCCTCCGCCGACGTGACGCGCCTCGGCCGCCGTGTCGCCAACGTCATCGCCCGCGCCTGGCAGGACGACCCGAATAAGCCGATCGCCTCGGCCCAGATGAACGTGCTGATCAGGCGCGCGGAGGCCTAGCCGCCGCGCTTCATCGTCTCGCGGGCGATGACGAGTTGCTGGACTTGGCTGGTGCCCTCGTAGATCCGGAACAGGCGCACGTCGCGGTAGAGCCGCTCGATCCCGTAATCGGCAATGTAGCCGGCGCCGCCGAAGATCTGCACCGTGCGGTCGGCGACGCGGCCGACCGTCTCGCTGGCAAAATATTTGGCCGCGGCGGCCTCCAGCGTGATCGGCTGCCCGGCATCCTTCAGCGCCGCCGCCTCCAGCACCAGCGCCCTTGCCGCCATCGTCTCCGTCTTGGAATCCGCGATCATCGCCTGGACGAGCTGGAACTCGGCGATCGGCTTGCCGAACTGCCGGCGTTCCGCGGCATAGGCCACGGCATCTCCGATCAGCCGCTCGGATATCCCGACGCACACCGCCGCGATGTGCAGCCGCCCACGGTCGAGCACCCGCATCGCGATGCCGAAGCCCTCGCCCTCCTCGCCGAGCCGGTTCGCCGCCGGCACCGGCACCTCGTCGAAATTGACGTCGCAGACATGGGCGCCCTGCTGGCCCATCTTCCTTTCGGGCTTGCCGACGCTGAGGCCGGGCAGGTCCGCAGGCACCAGAAAGGCCGACACGCCCTTCGCGCCCGGCGCCCCCGTCCTCGCCATTACGGTGAAGAGCGACGCCTTGTCCGCATTGGTGATGAAGCGCTTGGAGCCGCTGAGGCGGTAGATGTCGCCGTCGCGAACGGCGCGGGTCTGCACCGAGGCGCTGTCCGATCCGGCGCCCGGCTCGGTGAGGGCAAAGCTGGTGATGATCTCGCCGGCGGCGATCCTAGGCAACCATTCCGCCTTCTGTGCTTCGTTGCCGGCCATGACGAGGCCCTGGCTGCCGATCCCGACATTGGTGCCGAACACCGAACGGAAGGCGGGTGTGGTGCGGCCGAGCTCCAGCGCGACCCGCACCTCCTCCGACATGGAGAGGCCGAGCCCGCCTTGCTCCTCCGGGATGGAGAGGCCGAACAGCCCCATCTCCCGCATCTCCCGAACCACTTCAGCCGGGATTTCGTCCTCGCGGTCGACCTTCTCCTCGAGCGGACGCAGGCGCTCGGCAACGAAGCGCCGGATCGTGTCGAGCAATGCCTCGAAGGTCTCGGCGTCGAGCGCCACCTCAATAGCCCTTGATGCGGGCCAGTTTGTCGGCGTGGTAGTTAGGATCGCCGAACAGCTCGTTCAGCACCCGGTCGCGCTTCATGTAGAGGCCGATGTCATATTCGTCGGTCATGCCGATGCCGCCATGCATCTGCACGCCCTCCTGCACCGCCAGCGTCGAGACGCGGCCGGCCTTGGCCTTGGCGACGGAGACCATCGCCTCCGCCTCGTCGCTGCCCTCATCGAGCAGTTGCTGCGCCTTCAAGGTCGCCGCACGGGCGATCTCGAGCTCGGAGTAGAGGTGGGCGGAGCGGTGCTGGAGCGCCTGGAACTCGCCGATCAGTCGCCCGAACTGCTTGCGCTGCTTGAGATAATCGACGGTCATCCCCATCGCCGCAGAGCCGATGCCGACCATCTCCGCCGCGGCGCCCGCACGGCCGGCGTTGAGCACGCGCTTCAGCACCTCCTCGCCTCCGACCAGTGCGTCCGCGTCCACTTCGACGCCGTTCAAGTCCAGCCGCGCGCCGATGCTGCTGTCGGCAAGGCGCACGCCTTCGACCTCGAGGCCGCTTGCCTCCTTCTCAACGAGGAAGAGCCCGAGCCCCTCGTCTGACTGCGCGGCCACGACGAAGACGTCGGCGGAGGCACCCTGCACGACGAACTGCTTGCGCCCGGTGAGGCGGAAGCCATTACCCGACCGCTCCGCCCGCATGGCGATGCCTTCGGGCCGGTGCTTGGCGCCCTCGTCGATCGCCAAGGCGCCGACGGTCTCACCGCTGAGAATGCCGGGAAACCAGCGCTCCCGCAGCGCCGACCCCTTCAGCGCCTCGACCACGGCCACGGCGGTGATCAGGAAGGGCGACGGCGTCAGATTGCGCCCGATCTCCTCCAGCACGATCCCTGCCTCGACATGGCCGAGACCCAGCCCGCCATCCGCCTCGTCGATGAGGATGCCGGTAAAGCCCATCTCGCCGAACTGCTTCCACAAGGCGTGCCCGAAGCCGTCCTTACAACTCTTGTCGCGATAATGGCGGAGCTGCTTCGAGATCGCGCCTTCCGACGCCATGAAGTCGCGCGCCGTGTCGCGCAGCATGGTCTGGTCTTCGGTGAGATAGAGCGGCATCAGGCCCCCGGCAGCTGCAGGATATGCTTGGCGACGATGCCGAGCTGGATTTCGGATGTGCCGCCCTCGATCGAATTGGCCTTGGTGCGCAGCCACTCGCGCGCTGCCTTGCCCTTCTTGGAGCGATCGCTCTCCCATTCGAGCGCGTTCGAGCCGCCCGCCGCCATCACCAGCTCGTGACGCTGCTTGTTCAATTCGGTGCCCGCATATTTCATCATCGAGGGCTGGGCCGGGTGCGCCTGCCCCGCCTTCAGCTCGTCGATGAAGCGCTCGCTCATCGCCCGGAACGCCATCGCGTCGACGTCGAACTGAGCAACCTGCGCCCGCAGCAGGGGATCGTCCGCGACGAGGTCCTTCATCGCCGCGCCGAGGCTTTCAGCGTTGCCGCCGAGGCCCATGCCGCTGATCATCTCGCGCTCGTGGCCGAGCAGATATTTGGCGACATCCCACCCCTTGTTCAACTCGCCGACGAGTTGGTCCTTCGGCACCTGCACGTCGTCGAAGAAGGTCTCGCAGAAGGGCGAATAGCCGGAGATGAGCAGGATCGGCTTGGTCGACACGCCCGGGCTTGCCATGTCGAACAGGAGGAAGCTGATGCCCTTATGCTTGGGCGCTGCGGGGTCGGTGCGCACCAGGCAGAAGATCCAGTCCGCCTTGTCGGCATAGCTGGTCCAGACCTTCTGCCCGTTGACTAGCCAGTGATTGCCCTTGTCCTCGCATTTCGTCTGGAGCGAGGCGAGGTCGGAGCCGGCGCCCGGCTCGGAGTAGCCTTGGCACCAGCGGATCTCCCCGCGGGCAATTTCCGTCAGGAACCGCTTCTTCTGCTCCTCGGTGCCGTATTTCAGCAGCGCCGGGCCGAGCATCGAGATTCCGAAGCTCATCAGCGGATTGCGCGCATTGATCCGCGCCATCTCCTGCTTCAGGATCTTGGTCTCGGCCGCCGACAGCCCGCCGCCGCCATATTCCTTCGGCCAGTCGGGCACGGTCCAGCCGCGCTCCGCCATGATCTCCATCCAGCGTTTCTGCGCGTCGTTCTTGAAGGTGGGATTGCGCCCGCCCCAGCAGGCGTCGCTCTCGTCGCGCATCGGTTCGCGCATTTCGGGGGGACAATTGGACTCGAGCCAAGTCCGAACTTCGGTGCGGAAGGTGTCGAGATCGGCCATCGCTCTTGTCTCCCGGGCGTCCGCGTTCTAGCGCGGAATGATAGGTTGACGGGCACGTAAAGCAAGCGAGGGGCGCGCCATGGATTTTTCCCTTACGGAACGCGAGGCGCATTATGCGACCCGCGTGCGCGAGTTCATCGAGACTCACGTCCGCCCCCGCACCGGCGACTATAAGAAGCAGATCGCGACCGGCGATCGCTGGCAGCCGGTCGAGGTCATCGAGGAGCTGAAGCCGAAAGCCAAGGCGGCGGACCTCTGGAATCTGTTCATGCCGCCCGGCCACGCGCTCCAGCATGTCGACGAGACGTTCGAGTTCGAAGGCACCCAGCTCACCAATCTCGAATATGCGCTCTGCGCCGAGGAGATGGGGCGTGTCCCCTGGGCGAGCGAGGTGTTCAACTGCTCCGCGCCCGACACCGGCAACATGGAGGTCTTCCACCGCTACGGCACGCGCGAGCAGAAGGAGCAGTGGCTGCGACCGCTGATGAACGGCGAGATCCGCTCGGCGTTTTTGATGACGGAGCCCGCGGTGGCCTCTTCGGACGCAACCAACATCCAGTGCGAGATAAGCCGCGATGGCGACGGATACGTCATCAACGGCCGCAAATGGTGGTCGTCGGGCGCGGGCGATCCGCGCTGCAAGGTCGCCATCCTGATGGGCAAGACCGACACCAGCGCCCTCAAGCACCAGCAGCAGTCGATGATCCTGATGCCGCTCGACGCGCCGGGCGTCACGGTCGAGCGCGCGCTCACCGTCTACGGCTATGACGACGCGCCGCACGGCCACATGGAGATCGAGCTGAGGGACGTGCGCGTGCCCGCCTCGAACCTGCTGCTGGGTGAAGGCCGCGGGTTCGAAATCGCACAAGGGCGCCTCGGGCCGGGCCGCATCCACCATTGCATGCGCACCATCGGTGCGGCCGAGGAGGCGCTCGCCGCCATGGTGAAGCGCCTGCAAAGCCGCGTCGCCTTCGGCAAGCGCCTGTCGGAGCACAGCATCTGGGAGCAGCGCGTCGCGCAGGCGCGGATCGACATCGAGATGTCGCGCCTGCTCTGCCTCAAGGCCGCCGACATGATGGACAAGGCCGGCAACAAGGCCGCCAAGCTGGAGATCGCGATGATCAAGGTGCAGGCGCCGCAAATGGCCCTGCGCATCATCGACGACGCCGTCCAGGCCCATGGCGGCGCCGGCGTCAGCCAGGACTTCAACCTCGCGTCGAGCTGGGCCGGCATCCGCACCTTGCGCCTCGCCGACGGTCCGGACGAGGTCCACAATCGCTCGATCGCAATGATGGAGTTCTCGAAGCACCCGCCGCTCAGCGAAGCGGGGCAGCCAACCGGCGCCGGCGTGGGAGCGGCGTCATGAGCCTGTTCGATCTCAGCGGCAAAGTCGCCATCATCACCGGCTCCTCGCGCGGCATCGGCCGGGCCATCGCCGAGGCCATGGCCGATCAGGGCGCGAGGGTGGTGATCTCCAGCCGCAAGGCGGAGGCCTGCGCCGAAGCCGCCGACGCGATCAACGCCAAGCATGGCGACGGCCACGCGATCGTCGTCCCGGCCAATATCTCCTCCAAGGAAGCGCTCCAGAACCTTGTGGACGAGACCCGCCGCCAGTTCGGCCGCATCGACATCCTCGTCTGCAACGCGGCGTCCAATCCCTATTACGGCCCGATGGCGGGGATCAGCGACGAGCAGTTTCGCAAGATCCTGGAAAACAACGTCATCGCCAACCACTGGATCATCCAGATGGTCGCGCCGGAGATGCTGGAGCGCAAGGAAGGCTCGATCATCATCGTCAGCTCGATCGGCGGGCTCACCGCATCCGAGGTGATCGGCGCCTACAACATCTCGAAGGCCGCCGACTTCCAGCTCGCCCGCAACCTCGCCTCCGAGTTCGGCCCGGCAGGCGTCCGGGTCAACTGCATCGCCCCCGGCCTGGTGCGCACCGACTTTGCGCGCGCCTTGTGGGAGAACCCCGACACGCTGAAGGCCGTCACGCGCGGGACCCCGATGCGCCGCATCGGCGAGCCGCACGAGATTGCCGGGGCCGCAGTCTTCCTCGCCTCCCCTGCCTCCACCTTCATGACCGGCCAGGCCGTGATCGTCGACGGCGGCTCGACGGTGGGCGTGGGCCTGTGAGGCTCAAGGACAAGGTCGCCATCGTCACCGGCGGCGCCTCCGGCATCGGCCGCGAGACGGCGCGGCTGTTCGCCTCCGAAGGCGCTCACGTTCTGGCCGCCGACATCGACGAGCCGGAAAGCGCGGAGAATATCGTCGGCGTGCGCTGCGACGCCGGCAATGAAGAGGACGTCCAGCACCTGATCCGCAGCGCCGCCGCACGCTTCGGCGGGCTCGACATCTTCTTCGCCAATGCCGGGGTCTCGGGCGGCATCGCAGGCATTTTCGAGCAGTCCGTCGAGGACTGGCAGCGCATCCTGCAGGTCAACCTGATTGGCCCCTTCCTCGCGATAAAGCATGCCGCGCCGGTCATCAAGGAGCGCGGCGGCGGCTCGATCATCTGCACCGCCTCCGTCGCCGGCATCCGCTCCGGCGCCGGCGGGCCCGCTTATTCCGCGTCCAAGGCCGGCGTGATCAGCCTCGTCCGCACCGCGGCGCAGCAGCTCGCCACCTCAAACGTGCGCGTGAATGCCATCTGCCCCGGCCTCATCGAGACCGGCATGACCCAGCCCGTTTACGAGCGCGCCCGCGAGCGCGGCGTCGAGCACAAGCTCGGCCAGTTGAACCCGCTCCGCCGCGGCGGCGAGCCGCGCGAGATTGCCAATGCGGCGCTCTTCCTCGCCTCGGACGAGTCCAGCTACGTCAACGGCCACGCCTTGGTCGTCGACGGCGGCCTCACCTCCTCGCTCCCCGTCAACCGCCAGGATTACGGCCGCACGGCCCATTGAACCGGAGAAGAACATGAGCCCGATTTCCACCCAGCGTCACGGCGACGTCCTGATCGTCACCTCCAACAATCCGCCGGTGAACGCGCTCGGCCATGCCGTGCGCGAAGGGCTGGTGAAGGCGATCGAGGAGGCCGACGGGGATGATGCGGTGAAGGCGGTCGTCATCATCTGCCAGGGCAACACCTTCTTCGCCGGCGCCGACATCAGCGAGTTCGGCACGCCCAAGTCGTTCGCCTATCCGGCGCTGCCGCAGGTCGTCGACATCATCGAGAATTGCACCAAGCCGGTGGTCGCCGCGATCCATGGCACTGCGTTTGGCGGCGGGCTCGAGGTCGCGCTCGCCAGCCACTACCGGGTCGCCGTGCCCGACGCGAAGCTCGGCGTTCCCGAGGTGAAGCTCGGTCTGCTCCCGGGCGCGGGTGGCACCCAGCGGCTGCCACGCGTGGCGGGCGTGCGCAAGGCGCTGGAAATGGCTGCCACCGGCAACCCGATCGGCGCCAGGGAAGCCTATGAGATCGGCCTCGTCGACAAGCTGATCGAAGGCGATCTCCTCCAGCACGCCGTCGCCTTCGCGCACGAGGCGAAGGACGACCGCCCGATCCCGCGCAGCAGCCAGGTCGAGGACAAGCTCCAGGAGGCGCGCGACAATCCCGGCCTGTTCGACGAGTTCCGCGAGGCGAATGCGAAGAAGATGCGCGGCTTCGATGCGCCCGAGTTCAACGTCCGCGCGATCGAGGCGGCGGTCGCCAAGCCTTATGCCGAGGGTGTGCAGACCGAGCGGCAGCTGTTCATGGAGCTGATGAGCGGCACCCAGGCGCGCGCCCAGCAATATTTCTTCTTTGCCGAGCGCAAGGCCTCGAAGATCGACGGCCTGCCCGAGGACACCAAGCCGCGCGACATCCGCAAGGTCGGCGTGATCGGCGCCGGCACCATGGGCGGCGGCATCTCGATGAATTTTCTGAGTGCCCGCATCCCGGTCACGATCGTCGAGATGGAGCAGGCGGCGCTCGACCGCGGCACCGGCGTGATGCGCAAGAATTACGAGGCGACCGCGTCTAAGGGCAAGATGACGGCCGAGCAGGTCGAAGGCGCGATGGGCCTGCTCAAGCCCACGCTCAGCCTCGAAGACCTCGCCGACTGCGACCTCATCATCGAGGCCGTGTTCGAGAATATGGACGTGAAGAAGGACATATTCGGCCGCCTCGACAAGATCGCCAAGCCGGGCGCGATCCTCGCCTCCAACACCTCCTACCTCAACGTTGACGAGATCGCGGCGTCCACCTCGCGCCCTGAGGACGTGCTCGGCCTCCACTTCTTCTCGCCCGCCAACGTCATGAAGCTGCTCGAGGTCGTCCGTGGCGCCAAGACCGCGCCGGACGTTCTGGTCACCGCCATGCAGCTCGCCAAACGCATCAAGAAAGTCGCGGTGGTCGCGGGCGTCTGCTACGGCTTCATCGGCAACCGCATGCTGATCCCGCGCCAGACGCAGGCGATGCGGCTGCTCCTCGAAGGCGCGACTCCGGAGCAGGTCGACCGCGTCCATGTCGAGTTCGGCATGCCGATGGGCCCCTTCCAGATGGCCGACCTCGCCGGCGTCGACATCGGCTGGCACCGCGACCCCAATCGTGTCGAGAATATCCGCGACGCCCTCTGCGCGATCGACCGCTGGGGCCAGAAGAAGGGCGCTGGCTTCTACGACTACGATGAAAAGCGCCGCCCCTCGCCGAGCCCTAAGGTGCAGGAGATCATCGAGCAGTTCCGCACGAAGGAAGGCGTCCAAGCCCGCGAGATCACGGACCAGGAGATCGTCGAACGCACCCTCTACACGATGGTCAACGAAGGCGCCCTAATCCTGGAGGGCGGCTACGCCCAGCGCGCCTCCGACATCGATGTCGTCTGGGTCTACGGCTATGGCTGGCCGGTCTACCGTGGCGGCCCGATGCACTGGGCCGACACCGAAGGCCTCAAGAAGATCGTCGAAGGCATAACCCGCCAGCAGGAGCGCCTCGGCGCCGACTTCAAGCTCTCCGACCTCCTCGTCCGCAAGGCCGAGGCAGGGGAGAAATTCACCCGCTAAGCAGCAGCGCCGCCTGACGAAATCTGTTCATGAGTCCGTCAGGATACTCATGATTAACCAATATTCAGGCGGCCTCCCGAGTCTTGTGGGGCGGCTCGCCCGCATCTCTCGCAGGAGCCAGTATCATGCTCAAGAAGATCACCCTCGGCCTGCTCGCCTTCGCGGCCGCCGCGACGACCATGCCCGAAGCCGCCGAAGCCCGTCACCGCTATCGCGGCTACGATTACGGCTATTATGACCGCGGTTATTATGACCGCAGCTATTATGGCGGCGACTATTATCGCGGCGGCTATGACCGGCGCTACGACAGGCGGCGCTACGACCGTCGGCGCTACGGCTATCGCCGCTGCGGCAGCGGCACGACCGGCGCCATCATCGGCGGTGCGGCGGGTGCTCTGCTCGGTCGCGAGATCGGGCGCGGAGACCGGCGCGGCTATCGATATCGGGGACGTGGAAACGGCACGACCGGCGCCATTCTCGGCGGCGCGGCGGGTGCGCTGCTCGGCCGCGAAATCGGCCGGCGCTGCTAGAACATTTCATCTGGTCCGTCCGGCGGCTCCCCGTCGGACGGATCAAATCAGGCGCTCTGCGCCTGCATCTGGTGCTCCTGCACCTTCTGGCGAAAGCCTTCGGCAAGCTGACGATGCCATTCCTGCGCCTGCGGCGTGATCGCCCTGGTCGCGGCCATCTGCTCCTCGTACGCCCGACGCGAATAATAGCGAAGGTTTGACTCCATCCTCGCTCTCCTCCCTACGCTGCTCGGGACCGGCGGCCGCCAATCCCCTCCCAAAGCTTTGCCCCTGCAATCGTTACCGTCCCGTTAAGGATGCTGCGGCTTGATTGCCGGGCCATGGCCATCTCCTCAGCCCTGACCCGCCCGGCCGCCGAATGCCCGGTTCCACAGCGCGCCGATGCTCCGCGCCTGCTTCTTTCGCTCCGCCGCGCTCAGGGTCGGCATCGCGCCGACGAAGGCTGCCGGCCTGGCGCGGGCCAGCTGTGTCAGATCGTATTTCTCATCGAAGCTGAGGCCGATCTGGCCGCTCTGGGACCAGCGCACCACGCTCGCGATCGTGCCGGCTTCGGCCAGGTTCAGCCGCACCTCGGAGCCGACCGGCAGGTCGCGCTCGCAATCGACCATGGCGCCTTCGGGCGAGATGTTGCGGACCCGCACGGTCAACGCCTCGAAAGTCCAGTAGAGCGTGCCGTTCCATACCAGCCCCTGCCGGGCGGCGCGCATTACAAGAGCCTGGTCTTTGCGGGGATCGCCGCTCGGCGCCGCGGCGGGGACCAGCGACAGATGCGGCCGTGCGATCTCCTCCTGGATGCGAGCGCCGGCGATGATCTCGGTCCGCTCCTCGAACTCGAGACCGATCTTGCCGTCCTTCACCCAGCGCACCGTGGCCTGGATGCGATTGCAGTCGGCGAAGCGGATATCGACAAATTCGCCGATGAAGGCTTCCTCGTCGCTGCGGATCATCGCGCCCTTGGACGAGACGTTGACCACCTCGACGTCGAGCTTGCGGCGACGGAGGGTCAGGGTGGCCGCGTCGACGAGGTTCGGCCGGCGGTCCTCGCTGCGGTGGTTGCTGGTCCGCGATTCCGAGCGCGGGATCGATATGCCGGTGAGGCTGCCGGCGAGGCTCTCCTCTCGGGACTTGCTCCCCTTGCGGGCAATCGGCGAATCCTTGCGCAGCCCTTCGCCGGCCACGAAAGATGAGCGGATGTCGTGCATGATGCCCCCGAAAGATTTCGATGCTTATGCGGGACGAAAGCTTACCGAATCCCTAGCGACAGCCGCGAAAGCCTTGGGAAACAGAGATTAAGGCCGTGAGCAGCCAGACCGATCTGTTCGGCTCCGGGCCCGCAATGCCGGAGGGCTTCCGCTATCGCAGCGAGTTCGTCACGGCGGAAGAAGAGCGGGAGCTCGTCTGCAATCTCGCCACCCTCCCCTTCAAGGCGTTTGAATTTCATGGCTTCCTCGGCAAGCGCCGGGTGGTCTCCTATGGCTGGCGCTACGTCTTCGACGGCAGCGGCCTGGAGCAGGCGGAGCCGATGCCCGCCTTCCTCCTGCCGCTCCGGGCGCAAGCGGCGGCGTTCGCCGGGATGGAGGCCGCCGCGCTCGAGCATGTGCTGCTGACCGAATATGAACCCGGCGCCACGATCGGCTGGCATCGCGACCGCTCCGTCTTCGAGGACGTGATCGGCCTCTCCCTCCTCTACCCCGCAAAGCTCCGCTTCCGCCGCAGGCAGGGGCCGAAATGGGAGCGCGCGGCGATCGAGGTCGCGCCGCGTTCCGCCTACCTCCTGACCGGTCCCGCACGCGCCGAATGGGAGCACAGCATCCCGGCCGTCGAGAGCCTTCGCTACTCGATCACGTTCCGGACGCTGCGGGAGCGGTGAACGCCAATACGCCCCCTAAAAACCTGTGGCGTTTGAGTTTTTCGCTATCTATCCATGCTGTTCCAACGAGGGGGGATTGCCAAGTGAAGAGATTGTTGAACGTTATTGCTTTGGGCGCGGCGTCCTGGGGCCTCGCCGGCTGCGCGACGGTGATGAACGGCACCAGCCAGCCAGTCGAATTCCAGTCGGATCCGACGGGCGCGGAGGCCGCGATCATGACGGGCCTGAAGTGCGACACGCCGTGCAAGGCCAGCCTGAAGCGGGGCAAGGATAATGCCGTCACCTTCACGAAGGACGGTTACAAGTCGGAGACGGTCTATATCCAGAGCCGGACGGGCGGCGCCGCGTTCGGGAACATCCTCGCCGGCGGCATCATCGGCGGCGTCGTCGACGGCTCGAACGGCGCGTCCAACCACCTCTATCCGGACCCCGTCTCGATCCGGCTGGTTCCGGTCGGCTCCAGCGAAGCCGCCGTGCTGCTGGACAAGAAGGGCGAGGTCATCAGCACCGTTGCTGAATACAACGCCAAGGTTGCCGACGACGTGAACAAGGGCTTTCAGGAGCAAGGCCTTCGGCCGATGGATTCCTCGGCCGGCGGTTCGAAGAAGTAACTTGTTTCTGCGGGGCCGGGCAGATCAGCTCGGCCCCTTCTTATCAGGGAGAGCGGGGCTAGCCGCTCGCGCCCTCGCCGTCCGCCGCACGGTCTCCGCCACCAGTCGGTGGAAAATCAGGCCCGACACCACTCCAACGACAATCTTGGTGAGCTCCAGGCTCCGATCGATATGCTCGTTGATGACGTAGATCGGCTCGCTGCCGTCGCGGCGGAAGCGCCAGTTGGCCGGTACGTCTCCGCGAGGCGCCGGGCGCCGTCCAAACAGCAGGTCCTGCCCCCAATTCACGGACGGCGGCCCTCCACCATCATATGGTTAACAGTGGGTTCGTTTCCGGGAAAGTCTGTTATTTTTGCTCGTGGCGTTGCCGGTGAACCATCGGGTTTCTTCGCCAGCCGCTAAGCGCCCGACCGCGCTTGACAATCGGCCGACAGGGCGGGCTTAGCAGCGCCGATCATTGGGTGGGCAGCGAAGCAAAAAATGAGCGTCAGCGGCGAACGAATAATCGTGATCGGGCTCGGCTATGTTGGGCTGCCGCTCGCTGTCGCGCTGGCGAAGAGCTTCGACGTCGTGGGGCTGGATATCGACCGGCGCCGCGTCGCTGAGCTCGAGAGCGGCCACGACCGCACGCATGAGGTCGACGAGGCGACGCTTTCCGCGTCGGGGCTGCGCTATACCAGCGAGGCTTCCGACTGCGTGGGAGCCGACATCTATATCGTCACCGTGCCCACGCCGGTGGACGGGGACAATCAGCCGGACCTGAAGCCGGTGATCGGCGCGACGGAGGCGGTGGCGGGGATGCTCGATGCGGCGAAGAAGCCGATCATCGTCTATGAGAGCACCGTCTATCCCGGCGTTACCGAGGACATTTGCGGTCCGCTGATCGAGCGCCTCTCCGGCCTGAAGCGCGGCACGGACTTCTTCCTCGGCTATTCGCCGGAACGCATCAATCCGGGTGATCGCGAGCATACCGTCGAGCGCATCGTGAAGGTCGTGGCGGGCGAGAATGAGGAGGTCACCAAGCGCCTCGCCGACATGTATGGCAAGGTCACCAGCGCCGGAGTCTTCGAAGCGCGCTCGATCAAGGCTGCCGAGGCGGCCAAGGTGATCGAGAATGCCCAGCGCGACATCAACATCGCCTTCATGAACGAGATCACCCAGATCTTCTCGAAGATGAGTATCTCGATCTGGGATGTGCTCGAGGCGGCCGGCACCAAGTGGAACTTCCTAAAGTTCCAGCCCGGCCTGGTCGGCGGCCACTGCATCGGCGTCGATCCTTATTATCTGAGCTATCGCGCCCAGCAGCTCGGCCAGGAGCCGCACGTCATCCTCGCCGGCCGCTCGATCAACGACGGCATGGGCGGCTGGGTCGCCGAGCAGCTCCACGCCCGCCGCGGCAAGCTCGGATCGGTGCTGGTCATGGGTCTTTCGTTCAAGGAGAATGTGCCGGACCTCAGGAACAGCCGCGTGATCGATGTCATCCGCCGGCTGCAGGCGCTGGGGCACCGGGTGACGGTTCACGACCCTCTCGCCGATGCGGCCGAGGCGATGCACGAATATGGCGTCGAGCTCGCCACCGACGGCCTCACCGGACGCTACGACATGGTGGTGGTGGCGGTCCCGCACGCCGCTTATGGCGCCTTGCCGGACGAGCAGATCGGCGGCTTGCTGGCGGAGGGTGGCCTCCTCGCCGACCTCAAAAACCTTTACGGGAGCCGGGCGCTGCCCCAGGGTACCGATCGCTGGACCCTGTAAGGATCAGATGAAGCAGGCATTCGCCTCAGGCGCGACGGCCGGAACCAGTTCCTTCAACAGCCGCTGGCCACCCCACCAGAGGTCGGTATCGTCGCCGCACAGGCCGGAAGCGACCTCCGCAGCGTGGACTTCGTTCGAAGCTTCATATTCCTTGATGCCGTAGACGACGCCGTCGCTCTCGCCGATCAGCCGCAGCTGGAAGGTCTTCATCCAGGGTCCCCCGACAACCAACCTGCCGATTGGTTAAGATACTGATTCGATCAGAATTTTATATTCTGGAAACCATCAGGTCGAGTCACGCTGGTTAATGCCCGCCCCGGCTGCCGCTTGGCGAGCGTGACGTAGCGGCAGGGAGTCCGCTCCTGCCGCCCGGTTGCCAAGCCGCGGGCCGCCAGCCATTAGCCGGCCATGCTTTCGCAGCGCACGCGCTATACGATCAGGGCCCTGCTCCACCTCGCCGACCGCTATGGTGAGGGGCCGGTCCAGCTGAGCGAAATCGCCGAGGCGCAGAACATCCCGGCCAAATTCCTGACCGTGATGCTGTCGCACATGCGCCGGAAGGGACTGGTCGAAACTATGCGCGGGCGCGAGGGCGGCTATTGGCTCGCCCGGCAGCCGGATCAGATCAGCTATGGCGAGATCGTGCGGCTCACGCGCGGCTCCCTCGGCCTGCTGCCTTGCGCCAGCCGCCTTGCCTACGAACCCTGCCGCAATTGCGTGAGCGAGGATGAGTGCCGGCTCCACCGGGTGATGCTGATGGTCCGCGACGAGACCGCGCGAATTCTCGACGGCCTTAGCCTCGCCGATCCGGTGCCGCTCGAAGCGAGGATGGAAGCACGGTCTTGAGCGCGCCGCACATCGCCGTCGTCGGCGGCGGCTATTCGGGCACTTTGCAGGCGATCGAGCTGCTGAGGCGCGGCGCGCGGGTGACCCTGATCGAGCGGGCGCCGCATTTCGCGCGCGGCGCCGCCTACGGCACCGAGCAGCCCGATCACCTGCTGAACGTCCGCGCCGCCGGGATGAGCGCCTTTGCCGACCAGCCGGACCATTTCGCATCCTGGTTCGCGCGCGAGGCGGATGGCCGCCCCGACGGCTTTGCCCAGCGGCGCGTCTACGGTCGCTATCTCGGCGACCTCCTTCACGACGCGCGTGCCGAGCATGGCGAGGGGCTCCAGACCCTGCACGCCGAAGTCGCTTCGATAGAGACCATAGGGGCGGGAGAGCGCCTCCAATTGCGCGACGGCGCCCGGGTCGAAACCGACGCAGCGATCCTCGCGATCGGAAACCTGCCGCCCGAGCCGACGCGCGGCATCCGGCCTGCGGAGCTGCCGGCGAACGTCTATGTCGAGAACCCCTGGGCTGGCGATTTGGCGCTCGGTCTCTCGGCCGATGACGTCGTGCTGATGGTCGGCACCGGTCTGACCGCCGTCGACGCGGCGTTGGTGCTGGAAAGCGCCGGCTTCGGCGGCCGCATCCTCGCCTTGTCGAGGCGTGGCCTGCTCCCGCGAGCCCATGCGGACATCCCGCTCTCGCCGCAGCCTCTCGCCGAGCGTCCGGAGCCCCGCTGCACGTCCCTGCTCGGCTTCGTGCGCGGCAGCAGCGACGACGACTGGCGATCGAAGGTGGACTCGCTGCGCCCGGTCACCCAGCAGCTCTGGCGCGATGCGAGCGTCGCCGAACGCCATCGTTTCCTTCGCCACCTTCGTCCCTGGTGGGACGTACACCGCCACCGTATTGCCCCGGCCATCGCCGCGCGCATCGAGCGGTTGCGGAGCGAAGGGAGGCTGGATGTGCAGGCCGGCAGGGTCGTCGAGGCGCAACCGGACGGCGAGGGAGCTCGGGTGCGCTGGCGCCCCCGCGGCGCGGAGGAAGAACGAAGCCTCCGAGTCCGCCGGATCGTCAACTGCACCGGCCCGCAGGCGGACATCGCACGGGCCGGCGAGCCGCTGCTGGACAGCCTTCTTGCTGCCGGGCGGGTCAGGCCGGACCCCTGCCGAATTGGGATCGACGTCGATGGAGCATACCGGACGCTCGGCAAGAGCGGGGAGCCGTCCGATACATTATTTGCTGTGGGACCGATGACGCGCGGTGCGTTCTGGGAAATCGTGGCGATACCCGACATTCGTCACCAGGTGCGCGCGCTCGCGGATGCTCTGACCGCTCCAGACGCTTAGATCGTCAGGAGGCTGCGTCATCTCGGGACAGGCGGGGGGCAGCGCTGCCTTTCCGAATTGTAAATTTTACAATAGGCGGTGAGCTCCTTAATAAACGCGACTCACAAGCCGGGGGGCTTGCTGGTTCCCGCACTTCTGACCGTCCCAAGGGGGTTTCATGCGTCGTCTATTGCTGGCTGCTGCCATCGTCTCCGTCGGCTATGCCGCGCCAGGAGCGGCCGCCGTGATCGTCAATCCGGACGGATCGGCGACCATCACCACCGATGCTGCCGACAGCTTCACCGTCATCACGACCGGGACCAAGGGCGATGCGGGCACCGATCTGGCCGGCCTAAAGGGTTCGATCCTGTTCGAGCTGATCGGCGGCTTCAACACCAACGTGCTGACCTTCCGCTATACGCTGGAGAACATCTCGTCGCTGAACAACCTCGGGTCGAGCATGGCCGTATTCGGCTTCGATGTTGCCCCGAACGCCACGCTCAAGGTCCTCAGTGGCCCCTTCGCACTCGGAAAGAAGGGCAATTTCAGCGGCCTCGGCAATCGCGAATTCTGCCTCTACGACGGCTCGAACTGCAATGGCGGGGGCAATGACGGTCTCTATGTGAACACGCCGACCAATGCCTCCGATCCGAACAAGCTGTTGCAGGCCTTCGGCACGTTCAAGCTCACTTACGGAAACCCTGCGCCGACCGCGATCACCTTCAGCAACTTCGCGACGCGCTGGCAGCGGGTCGGCATCAATCAGCAGCAGTCGGCGTCGGGCACCGGCGGCGCGTTCGTTACGGCTGTCCCGGAGCCGGCGCAGTGGGCGATGCTGATTACGGGCTTCGGACTGGTGGGCGGCGCCATGCGCGCCCGCCGCCGCCGGGAGCTCGCGCTCGCCTGAGCTAGGCCGTCCGGCTCATATCAGAATGCGGAACAACGCGCCGCCGGTGGGCGAGCGGTCGAGGCTGATCGCGCCGCGATGGGCGAGCACCACCTGACGGGCGAGGCTGAGACCGACGCCCGTCCCCTTCTGCTTGGTGGTGAAGAAAGGCAGGAAAATGTCCTGCTGGAGCGTCTCGGGGATGCCGGGCCCGTTGTCCGCCACTTCGATCTGGGTGCGTCCGCCGCGGGTGCGGGTGAAGCGCATCGACAGCCCCGGCTCGGAAGCATGCCCGGTCGCGGCCTCGGCGCCGTTCTTCAGCAGGTTGAGCAGGACCTGGCACATCAGGTCGGGATCGACCTCGGTCGTCAGCGTTTCAGGTGAGACCTCGAGATCGAACCGGACGGAGCTACCCGCCTCGGTCGCGCGAAACAGGGATTGCAGTTCCTGCGCCCAGGGAAGGACCTCGAACAGGCGGCGGCGCACCTCGGGTGTTCGGCTGATCTGGCGATAGCTTTCGACGAAGCCCATCACGCCGTCGGCGCGGCGGGCGAGCGTCTCGACCGCCGCCCGGGCGTCGGCCACGGCGGGATCGCCCTTGTCCGCCTCCGCCATCAGGTCGGCGGCGGTATGGGCTAGCGAAGTGACCGGCGTCATCGAATTCATGATCTCGTGGGTGAGCACCCGCACGATGTCGCTCTGGGCGGCGAGCTCGACGGCGTTCAGCTCGCCCTGGATGGGCTGCACCGCCACCACCCGCACAGTTCCACCCAGCCGGTGGACGGTCGCTGCGCTGACCATCGCGGTCTGCGGCACGGCATCCAGCGTCAGCGGCACGAGCTTGGGACTGCCGACGGTGACCTCGCTCAGCGACTTGGCGAAGGCGGTGCCATAGTCCCTGAAATCCTCGATCCGGACGCCGGTGTGACGCACCAGCATCCGCCGCGCCGCCTTGTTGGCGAGCTCGACCTTCCCCTCCCCGTCCACCGTCAGCAGCGCGATCGGCGCGTCGTCCAGCACCGCCTCGTAGAAGCGGTTGTCGTCGCTGAGGCGATGCCGTTCCTCGCGCAGCCGCCTTATGCCCTGCTCCAGCGCCTCGCCGAACTCGCCGAAGCCGCTCCCTTCGCTGCGATGGGAAAAGCCCTGCGACAGATCGCCGAAGCGCACGGCCTCGACGAAACGGGCCAGCTCCAGGTTGGTCCGCTGCACGTAGCGCCACAGGCCGACGATCGAGCCCAGGCAGATCAGGCCCGCCAGCACCCGCGCGGCGCCAAGCCCCTCAACGCCAAGCGAGTAGACAAACCCGAAGCTGGTCAGGAGCAGCAGCAGCACGCGCCCGACCAGACCGACAAGGAAGCTGCGGCGGAAGCTCATCGGTCCGGGCGCCGGAGGTCAGAGCCCATGCTTGTCCATCCGCCTGTAAAGCGACGCACGGGTGAGGCCGAGCTCGGCCGCGGCAAGCGAGATATTGTAGCTATGCTTCTTGAGCGCAGCCTCGACCATCTGCTTCTCGGCGCGGTCGAGGTTGAGGTCGGAACCCGGGGCCGGCGGCGGCGGGGTGGCGGTCCTCGGCGCCATCGTTCTTGAAAGAGAAAAATCCTCGACGGTGAACGCATCGTCCGCCGCCAGGATCACGGCCCGCTCGGCGGCATGGCGAAGCGCGCGGACATTGCCGGGCCACTCATAAGCCACCAGCGCCGCCACGACGTCCGCCGGCAGCCGCCGCGCGGGCTTGCCGTATTTCTTCGAATAGAGCCCGACATAATGATCGATGAGCAGGAGGATGTCCTCCCGCCGCTCGCGCAGGGGAGGCAGCTCGATCTCCACCGTGTTGAGCCGGAAGAGCAGGTCCTGCCGGAACAGGCCCTCGTCGGCGAGGCGCTCCGGCGGCAGGTTGGTGGCGGCGATCACGCGCACGTCGATCGGCACCGGCCGGTTGGCGCCGACCGGAATCACCTGGCGCTGCTCCAGGGCGGTCAGCAGCTTGGGCTGGAGGTGGAGCGGAAGGTTGCCGACCTCGTCGAGGAAGAGGGTGCCGCCGTCCGCGGCCTGTAGCCGCCCGATGCGATCGCCGCGGGCGTCGGTGAAGGCGCCCTTCACATGGCCGAACAGCTCGGACTCGAAGAGATTCTCCGCGACCGCACCGAGATCCACCGAGACCAGCACTTGATCGGCGCGGCGTGAGCGGCGGTGCAGCTCGCGCGCGACCAGCTCCTTGCCGGTGCCGTTCTCGCCGAGGATCAGCACATTCGCCTCGGTCGGCGCGGCCCGCTCCACCAGCGACATCACGCGTGCCATGGCGGGCGAGGAGCCGAGCATCACCGATTCCGCGCCGGCCGCGGGCGCGTTCACGGCGGCCGCGCGCTTGCGCTCCGTCACCGCCTCCTCGCGCGAGTTGCGCAAAGCTGCGGCCGTCCTCACCGTCGCCAGCAGCCGCTCGTTCGACCACGGCTTGGAGACGAAGTCGGTAGCACCCCGCTTCATCGCCTCGACTGCGATCTGGATGCCGCCATGGGCAGTGATCATCACCACCACCGCCTCGGAATCGCGCTTCAAAATCTCGCCGAGCCACTGGAAGCCCTCGGCCGCATTGGTCGCGCCGCGGCCGAAATTGGCGTCCAGCAGGATGACGTCAGTATGGCCGCGGTCCATCGCCGTCAGCGCTTCCTCGGGCGCCTGGAAGGTGGCGATCTCCTCGAACATGTCGCGGAGCAGCAGCCGCGCCGACAGCAGGATGTCAGGATCGTCGTCGACGACGATGCAGCGCTCGAATGCCTTCCCCCTCTTCACGGCCCTCTCCTAAAGCCTCTTATGGACGGCGACGAAACAATTTCCGTGCCAGCACCTGTCCGCTTTCGTCCGGATGCGCACATCCTGTTCGTTTCCGAACAGCAATGACTCTCCTCCAGCTTGCCACTCCAGCACAAGAAACGGCGGTTTTCCGCGGCTCAGCGCGCTTGGCACGGCTTATGCTGAGTATCCGGCAACAGGGGTTATCAACGATTTTCGGGAGGAGAACATCATGTCCAATTTGCAGTCGGTCTTGGGTGGAGCGGTCTGGATGGCAGTCGCGACGCTCCTGATGCTCGCCACCTTCGAGCCGGCGCCCTCGCCGATCGGGGAGACCGAGTTCGCTGCGGTGAAGATCGCCGCCGGTTTCGCCGACATCTGATTGTCCGCTGGCGGACGCTTCCTGTCCGGAATCGGACAGGCCCGCGCCGCCGGCAGGGATGAGCGGGATGACAGAGGATGCGCCGGCTGCTGGCACGATGCTTGAAGGAAGCGGACAGGCCAGCGCGGATGATGCCGGCGGAGGGGAGTCGATGAGCGTAGTGAGGATGCAAGCCAGCCCGTCCGAGGCCAAGCCCGCGAGTGGCGGCGGCATGGACCGCGTGATCGAGAAGAAGGGCCTGCCGCAGCGCGTGAAGATCGCGATCGGCGCGGGCCTGCTCGTGCTCGGCGCCGCCGGCTTCTATGCGATGGCGCCCGACGCCGCCAGCCAGACCGTCGCTGCCGACCGCGTCACCGTCTCGACGGTAACGCAGGGCCGCTTCGACGACTTCCTGCCCTTGCGCGGAGCGGTCACGCCGCTCGTCACCGTCTTTCTCGACGCGGTCGAGGGCGGACGGGTCGAGAAGGTGCTCGTCGAGGATGGAGCCATGGTCCAGCAGGGCCAGCTGCTCGCGGTGCTCTCCAACAGCGACCTCGCCCTCAACCTGCTCGCCCGCCAGGCCGACGTGTCGCGCGAGGTCAACTCGATGCGCAGCCAGGAGCTGGCGCTGTCGGTCACCTCGATGCAGGACGAGCGCGCCGTGATCGAGGCCGAGCTGCTCGCCGACAAGGCGAGGCGCCAGTTCGAGCTGCAGAAGCCGCTGCATGAGCGCGGCTTCGTGCCCGCCAAGATCTACAACGACAGCCGCGACGAATATCAGTCCGCTCTGCGGCGCTCGCAGGTGCTCCGCCGGGCGCGCGCCACCAACCAGCGGCTGCAGACGAGCCAGCTCGCCCAGCTCCGCGCTTCCAACGCGTCACTGGCCGGGAGCCTCGAAATCGCCCGGTCGACGCTGGACTCGCTCAACATTCGCGCGCCCGTCAGCGGCCAGCTCACTGCTTTCTCTATCCAGGTCGGCCAGTCGATGAACCGGGGCGAGCGCCTCGGCCAGATCGACAGCGCCGGACGCAACAAGCTGAGGGCGCAGGTCGACGAATTCTATCTCGGCCGTGTCGAGCCGGGCCAGAAGGCGACCGCCGATTGGGGCGGCAAGACCTACCAGCTGAAGGTCGCCAAAATCTATCCGCAGGTCAGCAACGGCACCTTCGCCGTCGACCTCGTCTTCGTCGGCGCGGAGCCGGCGGATATCCAGCGCGGCCAGACGCTGCAGACCAAGCTCACGCTCGGCGATCCGACGCCGGCGCTGCTGATCCCGAACGGCGCCTTCTACAACGAGACCGGCGGGTCCTGGGTGTTCGTGGTGACGCCGGATGGGTCAGAGGCCGTCAAGCGCCTGGTCCGGCTCGGCCGCCGCAACGCCGACTTCATCGAGGTGCTCGAAGGGCTGGAGCCCGGCGAGAAGGTCCTCACCTCACCTTACACCGGTTTCGCCGACAAGGATCGGCTCGACCTCGAAACGAAATAGAAGGGAGCCTATCCATGCTGACGATGCGTGATCTCGCCAAGGTCTACCGCACCGATACGGTCGAAACCGCCGCGCTCGACGGGATCGATCTCGACATCGCCGAGGGCGAGTTCGTGGCGATCATGGGGCCGTCCGGCTGCGGCAAGTCGACGCTCCTCAACGTGATCGGCATGCTCGACAGCCCCTCGAGCGGCTCCTACGTCTTCAACGGCCAGGAAGTGGCCGGCCTGCCCGAGGGAAAGCTCGCCGACGTCCGCAAGCAGAATCTCGGCTTCATCTTCCAAAGCTTCAACCTGGTCGACGAGCTCTCGGTGCGCGAGAATGTCGAGCTCGCCCTCCTCTACCACAATGTGCCCGCCTCCGAGCGCCGCCAGCGCGCCGATGCGGTGATGGACAAGGTCGGCATCGGCCACCGCGCCAAGCACCGGCCGAGCCAGCTCTCCGGCGGCCAGCAGCAGCGCGTGGCGGTCGCCCGCGCGCTGGTCGGCAACCCCAAGCTGATCCTCGCCGACGAGCCGACCGGCAACCTCGACACCCAGCATGGCGAGGAGGTCATGAAGATGCTCCAGGCGCTGAACCGCGAAGGCTCGACCATCGTCATGGTCACCCACTCGCCGGGTCATGCCGATTATGCCGGGCGGGTCGTCAACATGCTGGACGGTCGCATCCTGCAAGAGCGGCGCCGCGCGGCGTGAGGCGCCTCAGCGCCACGATCGCGGCCCTGCTTGCCGTCGTGCCGCTCGGCGGTCCCGCCGACGCGCAGGCCCGCAAGGACGCGACCGTGCTCATGGCCGAAAGCGAGCGCGGGCGGCAGTTCCAGGAGGAATACGGCTTCAGCGACGCGATCATCGTCGGCGATACCATCTATCTGTCCGGCATCGTCGCCGGCACTGCGCCGGGCGAGACCGACATGAAGCCCGGCTACGACCGGGTCTACCGCCATATCGGCGCGATCCTGAAGCGCGCGGGCGCGAGCTATGACGACATCGTCGACATGACCAGCTTCCACACCGACGTGGAGGCGCAGCTCAAGCCGATGTCCGAGGTCCACAAGACCTATGTGAAGGCGCCTTACCCGGCTTGGACCGCGATCGGCGTCGCCAAGATCCTCGGCAACGGCATCACTGAGATCAAGATCACCGCACGGCGGCCGATGCAGCCAAAAGCGGCAGCGAATTAGGTCGGATCACAAATTCCGCTCGGGCTGAGCTTGTCGAAGCCCTGCCCTTCTCAGGGACGGAAACGGAAGAAGACAAGACGGCCCTTAGACCAGCTCGGGGCGAACGGATGGGGAAGGATCAGCAATCATGTGGCGCAATTATCTGACCGTCGGCATCCGGGCCCTGACCAAGAACAAGACCTACGCCTTCATCAACATCTTCGGCCTGGCGCTCGGCCTCGCCGCCTGCCTGCTGATCCTGCTCTTCGTCCGCTACGAGCTGAGCTACGACAAGGCGCTGCCGGGTGCTTCCCAGGCCTTTCAGTTCCAGACCTCGTTCACCGATCCGGATGCGGGCGAAGTCCAGAAGCTCCAGATGGCGGCCTATGTGTCCAAGGACCTGCTGAAGAAGGACTTCCCGCAGATCGAAACGGCGGTTCACGCGCTCTCATCGGGTCCGGTCGTGCTAAAGGGCGGCCAGGCCTATGCGACCGAGGATTTCCGCTTTGTCGACGGCAACCTGCTCGAGATCCTGCAATTCCCGCTGGTGAAAGGAAATAGCGAGACCGCGCTGGACGAGGTCGGCTCCGTCGTCCTGACCGAGACCGAGGCGCGCAAATATTTCGGCAACGAGGATCCGATGGGCCAGACCCTGACCCTCTCCTCGCGCGGCCAGCAGGTCGACTATCGCGTCACCGGCATTCTCAAGGACCTGCCCAAGAACTCGCATTTCGTAGCCACCATGATCGCCCGCTACGAGCCCAAGTCCTATTGGGCAGACCAGCAAGACTTCATGACCCAGTGGGGCTGGCAGTCCGGCTGGGTCTATGTGAAGCTTCGCCCAGGCTCCGACCCGCAAGCGATCAACGCGCAGATGGAGGCGTTCGAGAAGCGCAACATCCCGGACCAGGTGTTCGGCGGTCAGCGCACCAACCAGGGTGATTTCGCCGAGTTCAAGCTCGTCAACATCGCCGACGTCCATCTCGGTGAGGCGCAGGAAGCGGCGATGACGCCGGGCAACGACCGGGGCTCGATCATCACCTTCGGCGTGATTGCAGCCCTAATCCTCGCAATGGCGTGCGTGAACTTCACCAATCTCGCGACGGCCCGCGCCAGCCAGCGCGCTCGCGAAGTCGCGCTGCGCAAGGTGCTCGGCGCCAACCGCAAGCAGCTGGTGACGCAGTTCCTGGGAGAGTCGGTGCTGGTCGCAGGCCTTGCCATGCTGCTCGCACTTGCCTTCGTCGAGCTCGCCCTGCCGCCCTTCGCCGCCTTCCTCGACGCGGACCTGGAGATGACATATTTTGGCGAGGGCGGCCTGATCCTGCCGATCGTCGGCCTGGTCCTGCTGGTCGGCGCCGCCGGCGGTCTCTACCCGGCCTTCTATTTGTCGCGCTTCCAGCCGGCCAAGGTGCTGAAAGCCAACAAGTCGGCCGCCGAGGCGTCCGGCTCGGGCAGCTTCCGCAACGTGCTGGTGATCGCCCAGTTCGCCGTCTCGATCGGACTCATCATCTGCACGGCCGTGGTCTACGCCCAGACCGTCCACGCCCGCACCGCAGACCCGGGCTACAAGCGCGACGGCCTGTTGCAGATCGAAGGGGTCGGACGGCGCGAGATGTTCCCGATCACCGAGACGCTGATCCGCCAGCTCAAGCAGATCGACGGCGTCACGAACGTCGGCCGCTCAAACATCGGCGTGGCGACCCGCAACAACCAGAATACCGGCGTGCAGATGCCGGGCCGGAACGAACCGATCAATATCGGCAATTACAGCATCGACACCGGCTTCTTCGACACGATGGGCATCAAAGTCGTGGCCGGCCGCCTGTTCGACGAGAACCGGCCGATGGACGATTCCACCACGCCCTTCCCGGAGGACGAAGCGGCGGAGCGGGCCATGGTCGAGCGCGGCTACAATGTGGTGCTGAACCAGCTCGCCGTCCGTCGGCTCGGCCTGGGCACTCCACAGGCTGCCGTCGGCAAGACCATCAAGCTGCTGGCCGATCCGGAATTTGGCGGCGTGGTGAACGTCAACATCATCGGCGTCGTCGAAGACAGCCGGTTCCGGTCGATCCGCGAGACGATCGATCCGATCATCTTCCGGGCCAGCCGCATCGGCCAGGGCTGGATGCTGGTCCGCTACAATGCGAACGACCCGTCCCGCGTCCGGCGCGACGTCGAAGCGGTGTGGAAGCGGCTCGCCCCCGAGGTGCCGTTCGAGGCGCAGTTCAGCGAGGAGATCGTCGGCGAACTCTACGAGGCCGAGGACGCGCGGGCGCAGACCTTCGCCGGCTTCGCGATCCTGGCGGTGGTCGTCGCCTGCCTCGGTCTGTTCGGCCTCGCCGCCTTCACCGCCGAGCGCCGCACCAAGGAGATCGGCATCCGCAAGGTGCTCGGCGCGCGCAGCCATGACATCGTGCGCCTGCTCGCGTGGCAGTTCTCGAAGCCGGTGATCGTCGCCAACCTGATCGCCTGGCCGGTCGCCTGGTGGGTGATGCGGGACTGGCTGAACACGTTCGACACCCGCATCGACCTTGGGCCGACTCCCTTCGTGCTGGCCGGCGTGCTCGCGCTCGCCATCGCCATCGGCACCATCGCCGGCCATGCTTTCAAGGTGGCGCGCGCGAACCCGATCCACGCCCTCCGCTACGAATAAGGGAGCCGACAGCCATGTGGCGCAACTATCTGACGGTCGGATTCCGTGCCCTGGCATCGAACAAGACCTATGCGTTCATCAACGTCGTCGGCCTGGCGCTTGGCCTCGCCGCCTGCCTGCTGATCCTGCTCTACGTTCGATACGAGACCAGCTACGACCGGTGGATGGAGGGCGCGGAGAATGCCTTCCAGCTCCAGAACCTCTATGAGGCGACCGACACCGGCGGCGAGGAGATGAAGCTGCAGGTGAGCAGCATCGCCGCAGGCCGCGCGCTGGTTAAGGATTATCCGCAGCAGGTCGAGAAGCTGGTCTGGGTGCGCGGCTTCTCGCCGATCGTGATCCAGGACGGCCAGGCCTCCGAGATCGAGAATCTCAGGATGGTCGAGGACAATTTGTTCGAGATCTTCCGCGTGCCCTTCGTCCGCGGCACCTGGCAGACGGCGCTGCCCGACACGCACTCGATCGCACTCAGCGAAAGCGAAGCGAGGCGCCGCTTCGGCACCGTCGATGCCATCGGCAAGACGCTGACGATCGTCGATAACATGGGCAACGTCGATTATCGCGTGACCGGCGTGTTCAGGGACTTCCCGAAGAACTCGCATTTCAGCGCCGAGGCGGTCGCGCGCTTCGACTTGGGGGTGCAGTTCGCCGATCGCCTCAGCGCGACCACGAGCTGGAACAACCAGCAGGGCTGGAACTACCTGCGCCTGCGCTCACCGCAGGATGCGGAGCTGATCCACGCCCAGATGCCGGCCTGGGAGAAGCGCAACATCCCGGACGAGAATAATGGGCAGGAGCGCTCCAACGCGGGCGATGTGCAGGACTTCCGGCTCGTCAACATCCGCGACGTCCACCTCGGCGACGCGCAGGACGCGTCGGTGACACCGGGGAACGACCGCGTCACCGTGATCACCTTCGCGGTGATCGCCTTCCTCGTGCTCGGCATGGCCTGCGTTAACTTCACCAACCTGGCGACCGCGCGCGCCTCCCAGCGGGCGCGGGAGGTGGCGCTGCGCAAGGTGCTCGGCGCCTCGCGCAGGCAGCTCGTCGTCCAGTTCCTGGGGGAATCGGTGATGGTCGTGGCGATCGCGATGGCGGTGGCGCTTGCCATGGTCGAGCTGCTGCTGCCCGCCTTCAACGCCTTCCTCGAGGCCGACATCGAGCTCACCTATTTCGGCGAGGGCGGCGTGATCCTGCCGATCCTCCTCCTCGTCATCGTCGTTGGCATGGCCGGCGGGCTCTATCCGGCCTTCTACCTGGCGCGTTTCCAGCCCGCCAAGATCCTGAAGGCGAACAAGTCGGCGGCGGACTCGTCCGGATCCGGGCGGCTGCGCAACATGCTGGTGGTGGCGCAGTTCGCCGTCTCGATCGGCCTTATCATCTGCACGGCGATCATCTACGCGCAGACCGTCTACGCGCGCACCATCGATGCCGGCTACAAGCGCGACGGCCTGCTCCAGGTCGGCAACCTCGGCTATCGCGGCGTCGACAATCGCGACGGACAGGTGACCGAGCAGATCCGCCGCGTCCCGGGCGTTCAGGCAGCCGCCCGCACGCAGATCAGCATCGATCCCGGCGGCAATTCCGTCAGCAACGTCTACCCGCCCAACGCGACCGAAGGCATCGAGATCGGCGATTATGCTGTCGAGGCCGACTTCTTCCGCGCGATGGGCATGGAGATCGTCGCCGGGCGCGACTTCTCCGAGGCGCAGGGCCGCGACGATACGACCACGCCCTTCCCCGACGCTCCGGACTATGAGGCGGCGCTCCGGCGCATCGCCGATCGCGGCATCAACGTCGTCCTGAGCGAGGCGGCGACGCGGCGGCTCGGCTTCAAGAGCCCCGGGGACGCCGTCGGACAGAATCTACGCGCCTCCTTGCTCCCCTCCCAATATGGCCTGGTGGCAATCACCGTGGTCGGCGTCGTCAAGGATGCGCGCTTCCGCTCGATCCACGAGCCGCTGCAGCCGATCGTCTATACGATGCGCCGCAACGGCTTCGGCGACATCATGGTCCGCTATTCCGGCGACCCCTCGGCGATCCGGGACCAGATCGAGACCGTGTGGAAGCGGAACATTCCGCAGGTGCCGTTCAGTGGGCGCTTCGCCGACGATATCGTCCGCGAGCAATATGAGAAGGAGGAGGGCCGCGGCCAGCTGTTCGCTGCCTTCGCAATTCTCGCGGTGGTGATCGCCTGCCTCGGCCTGTTCGGCCTCGCCGCCTTCACCGCCGAGCGGCGCACCAAGGAAATCGGCATTCGCAAGGTGCTGGGCGCGCGCAGCCGCGACATCGTGCGACTGCTCGCCTGGCAATTCTCGAAGCCGGTCATCATCGCCAATCTCATCGCCTGGCCTGCCGCCTGGTGGGTGATGCGCGACTGGCTGAACGGCTTCGACACCCGCATCGACCTCGGCCCCGGCCCCTTCATGCTGGCGGGCCTGCTCGCGCTGGTCATCGCCATCGGCACCATCGCCGGCCACGCCCTCAAGGTGGCGCGAGCCAATCCCATCCACGCCCTTCGCTACGAGTGAGGATCACGCACATGTGGAGCAACTATCTGACCGTCGCGCTCCGCTCTCTGGCGAAGAACAAGACCTATGCCTTCATCAACATCTTTGGCCTCGCCCTCGGTCTCGCCGCCTGCCTGCTGATCCTGCTCTACGTCCGCTACGAGACCAGCTACGACAAATGGCTGCCGGACAGCGACCGCATCTACCAGGTGCAGGCGACCTGGCACGAGCCGGGCCAGCCCGTCACCCAGAACCAGGCAAGCCCGCTGCCGGTGCGCGACACGATTGCGGGCGGCTTCCCGCAGATCGAGGCGGTGACGATCGCCCAGCCGAGCCGGCTGCAGATCATGCGGGACGGCCAGCCGGTGTTCGTCGACGAGCTCTATGTCGATCCCGCCTTCTTCGACATCTTCCAGCTGGAGTTCGTGCGCGGCTCGCGTGACACGGCGCTGCCGAACGTGCGCTCGATCGTCTTCACGGAGGAAGAGGCGCTGAAGCAGTTCGGCACTCTCGACGTGATCGGCCGCGTGATCACCGAGCGGACGCAGGACGGCGCGACCGACTATACCGTCACCGGCGTCATCAAGAACCTGCCGAAGAACAGCCACCTGCAGCTGGCGACGATCGCCCGCTTCGACCCCAACATCTACAATGATGTCCCCGCCGACTCCAAAGGCTGGGGCAGGATGGGGCAGTATCATTATGTGAAGCTGCGCCCCGGCGCAGACGCGGCGGCGATCAACGCCGCTCTCCCCGCTTGGGAGAAACGGATCATCCCGCCCCAGACGATCGAGGGCCGGAGCTCCAGCCGCGCCGACATCATGGACCTGGAACTGGTGCCGGTGCCGGACGTGCATCTCGGCGAGGCGCAGCTAGGGGCGATGAGCCCCGGCAACGACGCGCGCACCGTCGCCACCTTCTCGGTGGTCGCGATGCTGATCCTGGTCATGGCCTCGATCAACTTCATCAACCTTTCGACCGCCCGCGCCGGCCAGCGCGCCCATGAAGTGGCGCTGCGCAAGGTGCTCGGCGCCTCGCGCCGCCAGCTGGTGAACCAGTTTCTCGGCGAATCCCTGCTGATCGTCGGGCTGGCGATGCTGATCGGGCTCGCATTGGTCGAGCTCATCGCCCCTCTCCTCGCCGCCTTCCTGGAAGCCGACCTCCGGATCGAATATTTTGGCAGCGAGGGCTATCTGCTGCCGATGCTGGCGCTGGCGATCTTCGTCGGCCTGGCGGGGGGCCTCTACCCTGCCTTCTTCCTCTCGCGCTTCCAGCCCGCCAAGGTGCTGCGGGCCAACAAGTCGGCGGCGGGACACCAGGGTTCGGGACGGCTGCGCGCCGTCCTGGTCGTGACGCAATTCGCCATCTCGATCGGCCTTATCGTCTGCACGGCCGTGGTTTATTCGCAGACGCGCTTCGTCCAGACCGTCGACCCGGGCTTCGAGCGCGACGGCCTGATCCAGATGCAGGGTGCGTGGCGCTTCAACGGGATGGGCAATGCCGAGGCGGTGAAGCGCGAGATCGCCCGCCTTCCCGGCGTGGCGGGCGTCGGCCGCACCAATCTCGGCGTGGCCGCTACCAACAAGTCGATCCAGCTGATCACCCGGCCGGGCACGACGGAGACAACCGACGTCGGCGTTTATCGCGCCGATCCCGACTTCTTCCAGACGATGGGGATGCGCCTGCTCGCCGGGCGTCTCCCCGGCGACCGCTTCGCCAACGACCGGATCGACGCTCCGGCCGAGGGCGCGGAGTTCGATCCGGCGCGTCCGATCAACATCGTCATCAACCGAAGGACGGCGAAGCAGATCGGCTCCGATCAGCCCGCCGCCGTGGTCGGCAAGCAGGTCAAAGCCAGCGTCGCCGGCACCGACGTGATGAGCCCGGCGACGATCGTCGGCGTGGTGGAGGACACGCGCATCCGCACCGCCCGCGACGAGATCGAGCCGCTCGTGTTCGTCTACGAGCCGGCGAAAACGAGCCAGTTCATCGTCCGCTACCGCGACGCCGTGCCTTCCGAGGTGATGTCCAGCCTGCAGCGCGTCTGGAGCCGCTTCCTCCCCGAAATCCCGTTCGAGGCCGCCTTCGCCGAGGATCTGGTCGCCGAGCTCTACGAGCGCGAGCGCACCCGCGGCGCCATCTTCGCCGTCTTCTCGCTGATGGCCGTAATCATCTCCTGCCTCGGCCTGTTCGGCCTCGCCGCTTTCACCACCGAGCGGCGCACCAAGGAGATCGGCATCCGCAAGGTGCTCGGCGCCAAGGTGCGGGACATCGTCCAGCTGCTGGCGTGGCAATTCTCCAAGCCGGTGATCATCGCCAATGTGGTGGCGTGGCCGGTGGCATGGTGGGCGATGCGCGACTGGCTCAACACCTTCGACGCGCGGATCGACCTCGGCCCCGGCCCCTTCGTCCTCGCCGGCCTCATCGCACTGGCCATCGCGATCGGCACCGTCGCCGGCCACGCACTGAAGGTGGCCCGCACAAATCCAATCCACGCACTCAGATACGAATGAGGGGATGCAAGGGATGTGGCGCAACTATCTGACCGTCGGCTTCCGGGCGCTGACCAAGAATCGCACCTACGCCTTCATCAACATCTTCGGCCTTGCGCTTGGGCTTGCGGCCTGCCTGCTGCTGCTCCTCTACGTGCGCTACGAGACCAGCTATGACGAGTGGCTCCCCGATGCCGAGCGCGTTTATCAGGTGCAGGCAGTCAACACCGATCCCGAAACGGGCGAGGTCAGCGTCAGCCAGTTCACTCATGGCGTGATCACCGAGAGCCTGGCCAAGGATTTCCCGCAGATCGAGGCGATCGCGCGCGCCGACTACCGGCAGCCGGTCTTCCTGCGGAATGGCGAGCCGGGCTACGCCGACGTCTATTACGCCAGTCCGGGATTCTTCGAGATCCTCCAACTGCCCTTCGTCGCCGGCAATCGCGCGACCGCGCTGGGCTCAGCAGACAGCATCGTCCTCAGCCGCACCGAGGCCATGCGCCGGTTCGGCAGCACCAACGTCGTCGGCCGCAGCATCACTCAGCTTCGCGGAGATGAGAAAGCGGAACTTCGCGTCACCGGCGTCTTTGAGGACATACCGCGCAACAGCCATCTCGAGCTCGATCTGGTCGGGCGGATCAGCGCGGCACAGGAGGAAGAATGCGGCTGGGGCTGCATCAACGGCTTCGTCTATCTGAAGCTCAGGCCCGGCGCGTCGGCCGAGGACATCCAGCGTGCACTCCCCGCCTGGGAGAAGCGCAACATCCCGACCCGCATGGTGGGCGCGATGCGCACCAGCGAAGGCGACGCATTCGACTGGCGCTTGGTCAACCTGAAGGACGTCCATCTCAGCGAGGCTGAGGGCGAGCTCGAGCGGCCCGGCAACGATCCCCGGACCATTGTCACCTTCGCAGTCGTCGCAGTCCTGATCCTCGCCATGGCGGCGGTCAATTTCGTCAATCTCGCCACGGCTCGCGCCAGCCAGCGGGCGCGGGAAGTGGCGCTGCGCAAGGTACTCGGCGCCCGCCGCCAGCAGTTGGTCGTGCAGTTCCTCGCCGAATCGATGCTGCTGACGACGGTGGCGATGGTGACCGCGCTTGCCCTCGTCGAGCTGCTGCTGCCGCTCTTCGCCGACTTCCTAAATGCAGACTTCAAGCTCAGTTACTTCGGCGAGGACGGCATCTTTCTGCCGGCCCTGGCGATGCTGCTGATCGTCGGCCTGGCGGGGGGGCTCTACCCGGCTTTCTATCTCTCCCGCTACCAGCCCGCCGCCGTGCTGAAGGCGAACCGTTCATCATCGGAGCCGCTCGGCACCGGGCGGCTGCGCAATGCCTTGGTCGTGGCGCAGTTCGCCGTCTCGATCGGCCTCATCGTCTGCACCGCCATCGTATGGGCGCAGACCGAATATGCGCGCTCGGCGGATCCTGGCTACAGGCGTGAGGGGCTGATCCAGGTCGGTAACATGAACCGGGCGGCGATGGTCCCGCTTGCCGAAACGCTGATGCGCGAGATCGAGAAGGTGAACGGGGTCGTGTCGGTCGCCGCCACCAGCATCGTGCCCGCGACGGACACCACGATGAACACGGGCGTCCAGGTGGACGGGCGGGCGGAGCCGGTCACGATCGGCAATTACAGCATCACGCCGAACTTCTTCGAGAGCATGGGCGCCGAGCTGCTGGCCGGCCGCGCGCTCTCCCGACGCTACGCCAACGATAATGGCTGGACGCCCTATGAACCCGAAGAGGCGGTGGCACCGGCTGAACGCGCGTTGGTGGCACGCGGGCTGAATATCGTCGTCAACCGCCTAGCCGCCGAGCAGATGGGCTTCCGCACGCCCCAGGCCGCGGTTGGCAAGACGGTGCGGCTCGACTTCTACGCTGATGAGATCGGCCTCCTTCCCGCCACCATCGTCGGCGTCGTCGAGAACAGCCGCTTCCGCTCGCTGCGCGAGAAGTTCGAGGCGCAGATCTTCTACGACCGCGGCATCTATTCGGACCTGATGGTCCGCTACGACGCGAAGGACCCGGAGGCCGTTCGTCACGCGGTCGGCGAGGTTTGGAAGCGGCTCGCGCCCGCGGTGCCATATGAGGGCGAATATGCCGACCAGCGGCTGGCTGAGCTCTACGAGACCGACCGTGCGCGGGGGCAGATCTTCGCTGCGTTCGCCTTGCTTGCTATTGTGATCGCCTGTCTCGGCCTGTTCGGCCTCGCCGCCTTCACGGCGGAGCGCCGCACGAAGGAGATCGGCATCCGCAAGGTGTTCGGCGCCCGGGTGCGGGACATTGTGCAATTGCTCGCGTGGCAATTCTCCAAGCCGGTGGTGATCGCGAACCTGATTGCCTGGCCGGTGGCATGGTGGGTGATGCGCGACTGGCTGAACGGGTTCGACGCGCGCATCGACCTCGGTCCGGGACCCTTCCTGCTCGCCGGCCTGCTGGCGCTGGTGATCGCGATCGGCACCATCGCGGGACACGCTGTGAAGGTCGCCCGCGCCAATCCGATCCATGCTTTGAGATACGAATGAGGGGAATGCAGCCATGTGGCGCAACTATCTGACGGTCGGCCTCAGGGCGCTGACGAAGAACCGGACGTTCGCGTTCATCAACATCTTCGGCCTCGCGCTCGGCCTTGCGGCGACGCTGCTGCTGCTGCTCTACGTTCGCTACGAGACGAGCTACGATGCCTGGCTCCCTGAGGCCGAGCGCGTCTATCAGGTGCAGACGTTCGGCACCGATGCCACGACCGGCGAGCCTTTCGCCTATCCGGCAGTGACGCGCCCGGTTGCCGACGCGCTGGCCAAGGATTTCCCGCAGCTCGAGGTCTCCAAGTTCGAGACCGACGAGGCGGTGATCCTGAAGGACGGCCAGGCGCTGACTGTCGAGAGGGCGGCGGCGGTGGACGGCAGCTTCTTCTCGATCATCCAGCTGCCTTTCGTGGAAGGCGACCGCCGGACGGCGCTCCGCGACACCGACAGCGTGACGCTGAGCCGCTCCGAAGCCATCCGGCTGCTTGGCACGCCGGACGCGGTCGGGCGCACCATCACGACCGTGCGCGACAGCAAGAAGTTCGACCTGCGCGTCACCGGCATCTTCGAGGATCTGCCGAAGAACAGCCACATGGACATCAGGATGATCCGCCGCTTCAACTCGGCCGAGGAGGAGGATTGCCCCTGGGGCTGCGTCAACGGCTCCGCTTATGTGAAGCTGAAGCCCGGCGTTGACGTCGAGACGATCCACAGCCGGATGCCGGATTGGGAGCGGCGCAACGTCCCCCAGCTCGACGTCGCCGGCACCCCGCTCCGCGCCACCACCGACTGGCGGCTTACCAACGTCCGCGACATCCATCTGGGCGTCGCGCAGGACAGCGATGAGCCGGGCAACGACATGCGGACGATCGTCACCTTCACGATCATCGCGCTGCTGATCCTGGGCATGGCGGTGGTGAACTTCGTTAACCTCGCCACCGCCCGTGCCGGCCAGCGCGCGCGGGAGGTGGCCGTGCGCAAGGTGCTCGGCGCGCGCAAGGGCCAGCTCATGGGTCAATTCCTCGGCGAATCGATGCTGCTGGTCTCGATCGCAATGTTGATCGCGCTGGCGCTGGTGGAGCTCACCATCCCCGCTTTCTCCGCCTTCCTCGATGCCGATTTCGACATCAGCTATCTTGGCGCCGACGGCATCGCGCTGCCGGTGATCGCGCTGACGCTGATCGTCGGCCTTGCGGGCGGGCTCTATCCCGCCTTCCAGCTTGCCCGCTACCGGCCCGCCGCAGTGCTCAAGGCGAACAAGTCCATCGCGGCTCCGGAGGGGAGCGGCCGGCTGCGCAACGCCTTGGTCGTGGCGCAGTTCGCGGTGTCGATCGGCCTCATCGCCTGCACCGCGATCGTCTATCACCAGACCGTCTTCGCCCGCACCGCCGATCCCGGCTATCAGCGCGAGGGCCTGCTGACCGTCGCCGGCCTAAGGAATCCGGAGGTTCGCAAGGTCCAGGAGACGCTCGCCCGCGAGATCGCCAGGATCGAAGGCGTGAGCGACGTGTCGGCGACCAAGATCGTGCCGGCAGAAGGTCCCACCTTCCACATCGCGGCCACCGTTCCCGGCCGCCCCGGCACCCTGAAGCTCGGCTGGTACAGCGTCGAGCCGAGCTTCTTCGACACGATGCGGATCGAGACGGTGGCCGGGCGCAAGCTCTCCAGCGCCCACGCCAAGGACAGGATGTTCGTCGACTACGAGAACCCCGACGAGGCGGCGATCGAGGTGGCAGCGCGGGCGATCGCCGCGCGCGGCGCGAACGTGGTGGTCAACGAAAGCGCGGCCCGGACCCTGGGCTTCGCCGATCCCGCCGCCGCGATCGGCAAGCAGATCGCCGTTGCCGCCTTCAACGAGGAGATCGGCCCGGTCCCGGTGACCATCGTCGGCGTCGCCAGGGACACGCGCTTCCGCTCGGTGCGCGAGCCGGTGGAGCCGATCGTCTATTATGACGACGGCTATTACCGCTACATCGTCGCCCGCTTTGCGGCGGCCGATCCCAATGCGGTCCTGCGCGGCGTCGAGCAGGCGTGGCGAAAGCTCCTCCCGGAAGTGCCGTTCGAGGCGAGCTTCGCGGAGGAGCAGCTCGCCAGCCTCTACGGGGCGGACGAAGCCCGCGGCACCACCTTCGCCGCGTTCGCAATGCTCGCCATCCTGATCGCCTGCCTAGGGCTGTTCGGCCTCGCTGCCTTCACCGCCGAGCGGCGCACCAAGGAGATCGGCATTCGCAAGGTGTTCGGGGCGCGGGTACGGGACATCGTGCAATTGCTCGCCTGGCAATTCTCGAAGCCGGTGGTGATCGCCAACCTCATCGCCTGGCCGGTCGCCTGGTGGGTGATGCGCGACTGGCTGAACGGCTTCGACGCGCGGATCGCGCTGACGCCGGGGCCGTTCCTGCTCGCCGGCCTGCTGGCGCTGGTGATCGCGATCGGCACCATCGCCGGACACGCCATCAAGGTCGCGCGGCTGAACCCGATCCACGCGCTGAGATACGAGTGAGCCTAAAGCCCTCTCCCCACGGGGAGAGGGGGTTTAGATCAACCCGGCGACGAGCCCGCGGGCGGCGGCTTCCTCGGCTTGGATATACCAGCCGTCCTCGGCCTTGGCGCTGATCTCGTCGAACGAGATCTGGCTGCCTTCGATCAACGCCTGATAGCCTTCCTTCTGGAGGAGAAGGCCGTTCTCGATCTCGCCGAGCAATTGCGCCACGCGGTTGCGGCTGGCGTTGAGCGGGCCTTCGAGGTCCAGACATTTCTCCAATTGCCTGCAGTGAACCAGTAGAACGGCATCAGCGGTGAGGTAACGGTCTTCCTTGCGGAAGCCGCCCAAGAACGTGGCCGCCGCCGAGTAGACGACGGTCTTGCCGATGAAGACGAGGCGACGCGCCAGCCGGCTGCGGGCGAGGCCCACCTCCAGGGCGAGCCTGCGGCCGATGTCGGCATCGCCGCCGGTGCTGGTGATCTCAATGCCGATCGGCCCCTCACCCGACTGGGCTTGGGCAAGCTGATCGTGGAATGCATTCAGCATCGCCTCGTCGACCGAGCCGAGCAGCCGCACCTGCGGCGCTTGCGCCAGACCCAGGATCATCGCCCGATCGTCGTCGCTGCGTGCCATGATCGGCTGAACGGGCGCAAAGAGCGGCTGTTCCTCAGGGGTTGATCCATGTCAGTCACTTGATCGAACCGGATGTGGAACGGCTTTCCCGCCCGAGCGCTCTGTGCCCGAGGAGAAGAACTTGCGGATCTTGCTGCTGGGCGCGACGGGACTGATCGGATCGGCCGCCGCCTCACGCCTGGCTGCCGACAAGCATGAGGTGATCGGCGTCGCCCGAAGCCGCGGCGTCGTGGCAAGGCGGCTGCCCGTCTCCCGCTGGATCGAGCTCGACCTCCGGCGCGCCACCAGCGCGGAGGCCTGGGCGCCGCATCTCGCCGGTATTGACGCGGTCGTAAACTGCGCGGGCGTGCTCCAAGACAGCGCGAGGGATTCCACCGCCGCCGCCCATCGCGACGGGCCGGCGGCTTTGTGGGAAGCCTGCGAGCGCGCCGGCGTGCGCCGGGTCATCCACTTCTCGGCGATGGGCGTGGACCGGGGCGGCCTCACCGATTTCTCCCGCACCAAACTTTCGGGGGACGAAGCGCTGATGGCGCGCGACCTCGACTGGGTGATCCTCCGCCCGTCGGTGGTGGTGGGGCGGCAGGCCTATGGCGGCAGCGCCCTGTTCCGCGGCCTCGCCGCCTTTCCGATCCTCGCGCGCACGCCCGACGCCGGGCCGCTCGACATCGTCCAGCTCGACGATGTGGTCGAGACGGTGGTGCGCCTGCTCGGGCCCGAGGCGCCATCCCGGATCGCGCTCGAGCTTGCCGGTCCGGAGCGGCTGACCTTCGAGCAGGTCGTCGCCGCCTATCGCGCCTGGCTCGGCCGACGTCCGGCCCGGATCGTCGATGCGCCCGGCTTCATAATGGGCGGCGCCTACCGGCTCGGTGATTTCGTCGCCAAGCTCGGCTGGCGCCCGCCGATCCGCACCACGGCACGCAAGGAGATCGTCCGCGGCGCCGTCGGCGATCCGGGCGAATGGATCCGCGCCACCGGCATCGAGCCGCGCTCGCTGAGCCAGGCGTTGGCCGGGGAGCCGGCCTCCGTCCAGGAACGCTGGTTCTCCAACCTCTATCTGCTGAAGCCGCTGGTCATCGGCGTCTTCGCGCTCTTCTGGCTGATGACGGGCATCGTCTCGCTCGGCCCCGGCTATGGCCATGCCGAGCATCTGATGCTGGTCGGCGGCGGCGGCCCCCTCGCCGGCCCCAGCGTGATCGCCGGAGGCGTCGCCGATATCCTCGTGGGGCTGGGCATCCTCTACCGTCGGACCACTCGCCTCGCACTGATCGCCGCCCTCGGCATCTCGATCTTCTACGTGATCGCCGGCACCCTGCTGCTGCCGGTGCTCTGGGCCGATCCACTGGGACCGATGATGAAGATCTGGCCGATCCTCGTCCTCAACCTCGTCGCCCTCGCCGTGCTGGAGGAGAGATGACCGAATATTACGTCCTGAAGTTCCTCCACGTCATCGGCGCGACCGTGCTGCTCGGCACCGGTGCGGGCATCGCCTTCTTCATGCTGATGGCGCACCGCACCGGCAACGTCGCAGTCGTGGCCGGCGTCGCCCGTATCGTGGTGATCGCCGACTATGTCTTCACCGCCACCGCAGTCGTCGCCCAGCCGATCACCGGGCTGCTGCTCGCCCGAGCGATCGGCTACGATCTCACCGAAGGGTGGATCCTGGCCTCGATCGCCCTCTACATCTTCACCGGCCTGTTCTGGCTTCCGGTGGTGTGGATGCAGTCGCGGATGCGCACGCTCGCAAGGAACGCGGCCGCATCCGGTGCGCCGCTGCCTCCCGAATATCATCGCCTGTTCCGCTGGTGGTTCGCCTTCGGCTTTCCGGCCTTCGCCGCGGTGCTGCTGATCTTCTGGCTGATGATCGTTCGTCCGGAGATCTCCCTTTGAAGGACCGGACGCTCGGTCTCGGCTCGCGGCTGCTGATCGGCGGCATCGCCGGTTTCGTCGGCACGCTGGCGATGACCTCAGCGATGGCGCGCGGGCACCGGCGGCTGCCTCGCCAGGAGCGCTATCCGCTGACGCCGCGGGAGATCATCGATTCCTCAGCCGCGAAGGCTGGCCTCGAGCTTGGCAACGATGCCGCCAAGGATGCGACGCTGGCGGCCCATTTCCTCTACGGAGCCGCGTGCGGAGCGCTGATCGCCGCCGCCGATCCGCGCCCGACCGAAGCCGAGGGCGCAGTCGCAGGCGTCGGCGTGTGGCTGGCGAGCTATCTCGGCTGGATCCCTGGCGTCGGGATATTGAAGCCGGCGACAGAGCACCCGCTCCGCCGCAACCTCCTCATGATCGGCTCCCACCTCGTCTGGGGCGCCACCACCGCCCGCGCGATGCGCGAGCTGGCGCTGGCGCGCGAGACGATGGTCGAAGCGGGACCGGACCGGGACGCGCCGCCTCCGGCGGGCTAGTCTACGTGCTTCACCGCCGGCGGATCGCTGGCCGGGAAGCTTTCGTCCGACGCTTCGTCGACCTTGGTCCACTCGTTGGGCGGATCGCGCATCGCGCCGGGGCCGGCCGGGCGGACATTCCCGCTATTGCCGACCGCACCATGCGCGCCGCCATGCTTCAGCGCCGGCGCATAGGGATCGTCATCGTCTCCGGTCAGGCGCTTGCTGAGGAAATAACCGGCGGCGGCCGCGCAGGCGGCGCCGATGCCGGTCAGGAGCGCGGTCTTGCGGTTCCACTCGGGCATCATTGCGTCTCCAGCGTCTTGGTCTGGGCAGGCGGCAGGCCTTCCGTCTCCGCCAATTGCATCAGCTCGGCCTTGCGCGCGGCCATCTGCTCGCCGAGCGCGTCGAGGTCGACGTCGGCGGCGCGGGCCTGCTGGAAGATGTTTCCGTGCTGCTTTTCCTCTTCCTTGACGTGGTGCTCGATCTCCTCCTGCAGCACCTTCACCTTGGCGTCGTAGAATTCGCTCTCGGGCGACCCGGCCTCGATATCGTTGATCAGCACCTTGGCGCCGTCATGCTCGACATAGGCTTCCTTGAGGTCGTCCTCGTCGATCTTGCCCTCCAGCGCGGGATAGAAGATCTCCTCCTCGATCATCGCGTGGACCTTCAATTCGGTGCAGATCTGGCGGGCGATCTGCTCCTTCTTGTCGTCGTCCTTCGCCTTCTCGAATTTCTCGAACAGCGCCTCGACCTCGCGATGGTCCTGAGCGAGCAGCTTCAGCGCGTCTTGCTTTCCTTGCGCAGCCATAACAATGCCTCCTCGGTTCACGAGCGGAACATTCGGACCGGGCGCCGGTTCCGCCGCCTGAGCGGGTCTGGAGCCAAGAATTGAACGATACCGAAACCCTCTCCCAGGTCCTCCCGAACGAGACCGAGGAAGCGGCGCGGCGGCTGCTCTCCAAGGCGGCGGAGCGAGACCTCATGCTGGCGACGGCGGAGAGCTGCACCGGCGGCATGCTCGCATCGCTCCTGACCGACGTGCAGGGCGTCGCCCACACCTTCGACCGCGGCTTCGTCACCTATTCCTACGAGGCGAAGAACGAAATGCTGGGCATCCCGATGGAGGTGATCGAGCCCAATGATGCGGTCACCCGGGAAGTGGCGGTCGCGATGGCGGAGGGGGCGCTGGCCCGGTCGCGCGCCAATGTCGCGCTGGCGATCACCGGCTTTGCCGACAAGGGCGTCGAACCCGGCCTCGTCCACTTCGCCTGCGCGCGGGCAGGCCGCAGGACCGCCCATCGCGAGGAGCATTTCGGGCCGATCGGGCGCGGCCGCACACGGATCGAATGCATGCGGGTCGCGATCGAGATGATGACGGAGATGCTGTGATGGCAAAGAAGCCGCCTTTCGGCGCGATCCACCGCCACGGCTTCGTCCGCGTCGCCGCGGCGACGCCGATCGGCTCGGCCGGCGACGTGAAGTTCAACGTCAAGGCGGCGCTGGATCTCGCGCGGCAGGCGGACGAGCGCGGCATCGACCTCGTCGTCTATCCGGAGCTCAACCTCTCCTCCTATGCGGTCGACGACCTCCACCTCCAGGAGGCGTTCCTCGACGCGGTGGAGGACGGCCTTGCCGAGTTTGCGAGGGAGACGGCGGGGCTGGCGCCGGTCTTCTGCCTCGGCGCGCCGCTCCGCCGCAACGGGCGGCTCTACAATTGCGGGATCGTCGTCGCGCGCGGCCGCATCCTCGGCGTGGTGCCGAAGAGCTTTCTTCCCAATTATCGCGAATATTATGAGAAGCGCTGGTTCGCGATGGGCTTCGGCCTCAACGGCATGGACATCGCGGTGGCAGGCGAGATCGTGCCCTTCGGCACCGACCTCATCTTCGCCGCCGAGGACCTCGCCGACTTCATTTTTCATGTCGAGATCTGCGAAGATTATTGGGCGCCGCAACCGCCCTCCACCGTGGGGGCGCTCTCCGGCGCTCTCATCCTCTGCAATCTGTCGGCTTCCAACATCACGATCGGCAAGGCGGACGAGAGGAAGCTCCTCTGCGCCTCGCAATCGTCACGCTGCTGCGCGGCCTATATTTATGCCGCCTCGGGGCCGGGCGAAAGCACCACCGACCTCGCCTGGGACGGCCAAGGCTCGATCTACGAGCTGGGCGAGCTGCTGACCGAGTCCAGCCGCTTCGACCGGGAGCCCGAGCTCGCCGTCGCCGATATCGACGTCCAGCGCCTGCGCCTCGAGCGGATGCGGATGGGCACGTTCAACGACAATGCCATCGCCGCCGGCCATCCGGAGAAACGCGCCCGCCGCATCCATTTCGAGCACAAGCCGCACTTGAAGGATGTCGGGCTTGAGCGGAAGCTCCGCCGCTTCCCCTATGTGCCGAACCGGCCCGAACAGCTCGACCAGGATTGCTACGAGGCCTTCAACATCCAGGTCCAGGGCCTCGCCCGCCGCTTCCAGGCAACCGCCGGCCGCCATCTCGTGATCGGCGTCTCGGGCGGGCTCGATTCCACCCATGCGCTGATCGTCGCCGCCAAGGTCTGCGATTATCTCGGCCTTCCCCGCTCGACCATCCTCGGCTTCACCATGCCCGGCTTCGCCACCGGCGAGACGACCAAGTCCAACGCCTGGGCGCTGATGAAGGCGCTCGGCATCGTCGGCGAAGAGATCGACATCAAGCCGGCCGCCCGCCAGATGCTGAGCGACATGGGCCATCCCTTCGCGAGCGGGGAGCCGGTCTACGACGTCACGTTCGAGAATGTGCAGGCGGGCCTCAGGACCGACTATCTGTTCCGCCTCGCCAACCAGCGCGGCGGCTTCGTGATCGGCACCGGCGATCTTTCCGAGCTCGCGCTCGGCTGGTGCACCTATGGCGTCGGCGACCAGATGAGCCATTACGGCGTCAATGCCGGCGTGCCCAAGACGCTGATGCAATATCTGATCCGCTGGTGCGTCAAATCGAACCAGTTCGACGCGGAGACCGATCGTATCCTCACCGCCATCCTCCAGACCAAAATCTCGCCCGAACTCGTCCCCGCGGACGAAGCCGGCATGCAGAGCACGGAGGACCGCATCGGCCCCTATGAGCTGCACGATTTCTTCCTGTTCCACACACTGCGCGCGGGCCAGCCGCCGTCAAAGGTGGCGTTCCTCGCTTGGGCCGCCTGGCGCGACAAGGCGCAGCAGCTCTGGCCGTTCGACTATCCCGAGGCGCTGAAGCGCGAATATGACCTCCCCACCATCGAGAAATGGCTGCGCGAGTTCCTCTGGCGCTTCTTCCAGACCAGCCAGTTCAAGCGCTCGGCCCTTCCCAACGCACCGAAGGTCTCCATGGGCGGATCCCTCAGCCCCCGCGGCGACTGGCGCGCCCCTTCCGACGGCGTGGCCACGCCGTGGCTCGACGAACTGACCCAGGGCTTGGCGGAGTAGGAGCTCGACCATCGGGGACCAAACCTGTTCCCAGGCACCACTAACCGGTACAGCACAGATGCTGCATTTGCGAAGCAGCTCGTTTCGCCCGGTTTTCTGCGCCTTCCGGCCCGTTCTTAACCTGTATCAGCAGAGTAGAAGAAGCTGCCGCGGAACTCGTTACGGGAGTCAACGTTGTTCCGAGGTTCCTTCTATTCCTCAGAGGCTTCCATTGATCACATTTTCCTCCGCCTCGTCCCTGGGGCCAAACAAGAGCGCGATAACGGCTTCGACGGATCAGACGCTGATCTGCTTTTCGCACCTGCGGTGGAATTTCGTCTTTCAGCGGCCTCAGCATCTGATGAGCCGCTTCGCCAAGGAACGGCGAGTCATCTATTGGGAAGAGCCGGAGAACGCGCTCCCCGATTTCGAGCCGTCGCTCGGTGTCCGCGAGTGCGCCGAGACCGGCGTCACCGTCGTCACGCCTTCGCTTCCCGAGACGATGAGCGACGAGGACAGGCAGGCGACGCTGCGCCGGCTGCTCGACGAATACCTCGAGAACGAGGAGACGTCGGTCATCCGCTGGTATTACACGCCGATGATGCTGCCTTTCTCGCGGCACATCGACGCGGTCTGCACCGTCTACGACTGCATGGACGAGCTCGCCAATTTCCGGTTCGCGCCCAAGGACCTGCTGGAGCTGGAGCGCGAGCTGCTAGCGACGTCGGACGTCGTCTTCACCGGCGGCTATAGCCTTTATGAGGCGAAGAAGGGCCGGCACCCGAACGTCCACCCCTTCCCCTCCAGCGTCGACCGCAAGCACTTCGCGGCGGCCCGGGCCGTGGTCGAGACGCCCGCGGATCAGGCCGAGATCCGCACCCCGCGCCTCGGCTTCTACGGCGTCATCGATGAACGCATGGACCTGGAGCTGATCGCCGCGCTCGCCGACGCACGGCCCGATTGGTCGATCGTCATGGTCGGCCCGGTCGTGAAGATAGATCCGGCCGAGCTGCCGCAGCGCAGCAACATCCACTATCTCGGCGGCAAGAAATATGAGGAGCTGCCGCTCTATCTCGGCGGCTGGGACGTGGCGTTGATGCCGTTCGCGATCAACGAATCCACCACCTTTATCTCGCCGACCAAGACGCCGGAATATCTCGCCGGCGGGCGCCCGGTCGTCTCGACGCCGATCAAGGACGTGATCCGCCATTACGGCGATCTCGATGCCGTGTTCATCGCCGACGGCGCCGACGCCTTCATCGCCGCCTGCGACAAGGCGCTGGCGCTGATGCAGGGCGACGACGAGTGGCTGGGCGCGGTCGACGCCAAGCTCGCCAACCTGAGCTGGGACACCACCTATGCGCGCATGGCGGGTCTGGTCCGCGAGGCGATCTCCGTGCCGCAGGCCGGGCCGCGCCTCGTCGCCAGCGCCGGCAAGAAGAAATACGATTATCTGGTCGTCGGCGCGGGCTTTGCCGGCTCCGTCCTTGCCGAGCGTCTCGCCAGCCAGCACGGCGCGCATGTGCTCGTCATCGACAAGCGTCCGCACATCGCCGGCAACGCCTATGACCATCTCGACGAAGCGGGCGTGCTGATCCACCAATATGGACCGCACATCTTCCACACCAATTCGGACGAGATCGTCGACTATCTCTCCCAGTTCACCCGCTGGCGCCCATACGAGCATCGTGTGCTCGCCGATGTCCGCAACCAACTGGTGCCGATCCCGATCAACCGCACGACGCTCAACAAGCTCTTCGACCTCGCCCTTCGCACCGACGAGGAAGCGGCGGCGTACCTCGCCTCACGCGCGGAGCCGGTCGACCAGATCCGCACATCGGAGGACGTTGTCGTCTCGGCGGTCGGGCGTGAGCTCTACCAGCTCTTCTTCCAGGGCTATACGCGCAAGCAATGGGGCCTCGACCCGAGCGAGCTCGACAAGTCGGTGACCTCGCGCGTCCCGACCCGGACCAACACCGACGACCGCTATTTCTCGGACAAGCACAACATCATGCCGGCGGACGGCTATACGGTCATGTTCAACAACATGCTCGACCACCCGCTGATCGATGTCATGCTCTCGACCGACTATCAGGACGTGATGGACGAGATCGACGCCGATCACGTCATCTTCACCGGCCCGATCGACGAATATTTCGGCTTCCGCTACGGCAAGCTCCCCTATCGGAGCCTCCGCTTCGAGCATAAGGTGCTCGATCAGGAGGTGTTCCAGCCGGTTGCGGTGGTCAACTACCCGCACCCGGACGTGCCCTATACTCGGATCACCGAGTACAAATATCTGACCGGCCAGAAGCACCGGAAGACGAGCATCACCTACGAGTATCCGTCGGCGGAAGGGGACCCCTATTACCCCATCCCGCGGCCGGAAAATCAGGAGCTGTTCAAGAAATACGAAGCGCTGGCGGACGCGACCCCGAACGTCACCTTCGTCGGCCGCCTGGCAACCTACCGTTATTACAATATGGACCAGGTCGTCGGCCAGGCCCTGGCGACCTTCCGCAAGCTCGACGCCGCACGCCAGGCAAAGCTGGAGGCGACCAAGTCGACCAAACGCACCCGCGTGCGAACCCTCGCAGCGGAGTAGCTCTCCCAGCTCAGCGCCGATGCCTTAGCCCCTCCCCTCGATGGGGAGGGGTTGGGGTGGGGTGGCGCCTGAGCTAAAGTCGCCGTCGTGCGACATCGGCTACCCATCCGAGCTCCCGGTCCGCAACTACATCGCCGATTTCGCCAGCCATCTGTTCGTCAGGCAAGAGCTATGGCTCCGGCGACAGCTCCAATGCCCTGCACCACCGCCGTGCCGAGCTTGCTCTTCCACCGGTAGAGGATGACGAGCGCGATGGCGGAAATGGCGGCGCTCACCGAGAGGCTGCGGGTCTCGGCGGCGGCGGCTTGCGTCAAATCGATCAGAGTGACCGCGATCAGGCCAACCACCCCCGCAGCGACGCCTGCCAGGAAGGTTTGCAGGCGCTTGTTCTCGGCCACGGCCTCGAGGCGCTCGTAGAAGATCATTGAGAAGGCGAAAGCCGGGAGGAACATGCCGGCGGTGATGGCGAGCGCACCGACAGGGCCGCCGCTGATCCAGCCAACAAACGTCGAGAATATCACGAGCGGGGCAGGCAGCACCCCGGACAGAGCGAGGCCATCGAGAAACTGGGCGTCGGTCATCCATCCCCGGCCCACCGTGTCATTGCGGATGAAGGGGATGGCGGTGTAGGCGCCACCGAAGGTCAGCAGCCCGCCCTTGAGACCCGCGGCGAACAGGGCAAGCGCAGTCGGCGCAGCGTCCCGCACGATGGTGGTAGTCCCGCCTAAGGCAGAGCCGGCGGTCAAAGTAGCAGCGGCGGCGACGGCCGCGGCTCCGAACACGAGCACCGCCAGCCAGTATCTTCCTGCCGAAAGAAGCGCGTAGGCCGCCCCGGCCGCCGGCAAAACAATCCAGAAGCTCATCCCTGACAGCGACGCACCGGCGGCGCCCAAAGCCACGATCCAGAGCCAGCGGTCGAGAAGGATATGCTCGCCGATCCTGTGCACCGCCCTGAGGATCACGGCCAGAACTGCAGCCTGTATCCCCAGGAACATGGCTCCGAGCACCGTCCCTTCGATCTGGAGGCGGGTGTAGAGCCAGGCGAGCCCCAGCATCAGGATGAAGCCCGGCAACATGAAGCCGAGCCCGGCGAGCAGGCCGCCGAGCCGTCCTTTGGCCCGGATGCCAAGATGGACGCAAAGCTCATGCGCCTCCGGGCCGGGGAGCACCTGCATCACGGCCAGCAGCTTGTTGAAGCTGGCGCTGGCGATCCACCTCTCTTCGTCCACCAGTTCGCGGCGTATCATGGCGATCTGTGCGACAGGGCCGCCGAATGCCATGAAGCCGAAGCGCAGGAAGCGCACGAACAAGGCCCAATAGCCAAGCGCAGGAGGGTGCGGATCGACGGGTTCGGACGACACGGCGGCTACTTCCACTCGGCGACCTCGAGCGGCTTGCTTGTTGAAGTGCGCTCCGGTCGGCCGGTCGTCGCGATTAGCTTTACGATCGGCCAGCGCCCTCTGCCGCAATGCCCGCTTACCACCCATAGCGGACGATCCAGGCATATAATGCCCTCGACTGCTCAGGGGTACGCCGCTGTCGTACCCGCTGCCTTCTGCGCCGCAACCATCGCGGCAACGTCGTCCAGCAGCTTCCTGGCGTCGTAGACGATGCCGTCCTTGATCGTCCAACGCACCCCGCCGACCCGCTCCACCTTGCCGTCCTTGTCAAGCCGCTCGAAGCCGGTGCCGTAGAGCGTCTTGAAATTGTGAAGCGGGTTTTCCGGCGCGATCACCAGGTCGGCGAGCATGCCCTCGCGGACCATGCCGAACGGGGCGTCGACGCCTTTGGCGCGGTAGATCTCATGGGCGCCGTTGCGGGTGGCGGCCTGGATCGTCTCCAGCGGAGAGAAGCCTGCCTCCTGCAGCATCTCCAGCTCCTGGATGTAGGAGAAGCCCCAGGTCTGGTAGATATAGCCGGGGTCGGAGCCCACGGTCACGATGCCGCCCATATTCTTATAGTCGTTCATCAGGCGCATGTAGGGGCCGTAGAAGCGGCGCCAGGCGATCTCCTTGGCCGTCGTCCAGTCGTACCAATAGGAGCCGTGGTTGACCCGGCTCGGCTGAAAGAAAGCCCAAAGCGACGGCAGGGTGTAAAGCTCGTGCCAGTCCGCGTTGCGCGCCCGCATCAGGTCGCGGCCGGCCGAATAGATGTTGAAGGTCGGGTTGAAGACGACCCCCTTCTCCAGCTGCCGCTCGAGATAGGCGCGCCACTCCGGTCCGCCCGGCTCGACGATCTGGTCGGTGAAGTTGGCGATCTCGAAGAAGCGGCTCTCCTCGTCGAGCATATTGTAGTCCGCCGGATATCTGGGCAGCCGGCCGTCCTTCAGCAGGCCTTCGAAATGGCCATAGAAATGGGTGACCGAGCCGAGCCCAAGCTCGCCCGCTACCGCCGCATTCACCTCCGCGACGCCGCCCTGGCCGAGATGGGCGACCGTGCCGAGCTTCTGCTTGTTCGCCTCGTCGATCGCCGCCGCGGTGATCGCGCGCGGGACATCGTTGAAGAATTTGACGCCGTCATAGCCCGCCTTGGCGGCCCAACCCACCCAGGCGCGCGCCTTCTCCGGACTGTCGATGCTGCCCTGATCCCAGGCATCGCCAAGCGCCAGATAGGCGAAGAGGCGCGGCGCGACGATGCTGTTGGCGGCGCTGCGGCTCTTGTCGGCGAGCGATTCATTCGGCCGGCCCCAGTAGAGCGAAACGCCGCGCACGGTGGTGACGCCATGCGCGAGCCAGAGCTTGTAGCCATAGCTCGGGTTCGGCGCCTTCGCAGGATCGCCGTTGTGGCCGTGCGTGTCGATGAAGCCCGGCATTACATACATGCCGGTAGCGTCGATCTCGTGGGCGGCGTCACGCGGCTCGCGGTCCGGCGGGAGCGGGAGGCCGGGCGTGCCGGCGCCGTTGATGCCCGCGATGCGGTTGCCCTCGACGACGATATCGACCGGCCCGCGCGGCGGCGCGCCGCTGCCGTCGATCAACATGGCGCCGCGGATGACAAGCTTGCGGAACGGGCCGATACCTTCATCGGCACGCCGCGCCGGCACCGGCTCCATGCCCTGCGGCGGCTCGGCGGCCGTCGCCGGCACGCAGGCAAGCATCGCCCCGAACAGCGCCACAAACGCTCGCCGCTTGACTCCTGCCATTGATTTCGCCCCTCTTTTCCGTGACTTGACCAAATCTGTTGCACGGACGCCGCGGTCGCTGTGGCCACATTCATGGCTCATTCAATAGAAATTGGCTACGGGTCCTCGCAGTTAGCGTGAAGTGAAGCGATCATGGTGAAGCTCGTCCCCCTCATCCTTGCCGCCTTCGGCGTCGCCCTCGCCGCCGCGCCGGCGGACGCGCGTCCGCGCGACAAGGAGCAGGCGACGGCCTGGCGGGAGACGCAGGAGGGCCGCTACCTTTCGCTGCGCAACATCGAATCCCGCATCCTGCCCAAGATGCGCGGCGCCGATTATCTCGGCCCCGAGCTCGATCCGAGCTCCGGCCGATACCGCCTCAAGTTCATGCGCGACGGCCAGGTGATCTGGATCGACGTCGACGCCCGCACCGGCGACGTCATCGGCCGCACCCGCTGAGGTTCGTCGCGGAGGCGTAACCTTCCGCCTCCCGCCTCGCTTCCCACATGTGAAACCATAGTCTATCGCGCTGGTTGAACGGCTGCGGCCGAACGCGAAGCCAAGGAAGAGACTATGCGGGTCCTGATCGTCGAGGATGAACCGAATCTGGGGCGCCAGCTCCGCGCGACCCTGGAAGGGGCCGGTTATGCGGTGGACCTGGCGACCGACGGCGAAGATGGCCATTATCTCGGCTCCACCGAAAGCTATGACGCGATCATCCTGGACCTCGGCCTGCCCGAGGTCGACGGCCTGACCGTGCTCGACCGCTGGCGCAAGGAGGGGATGAAAGTTCCCGTCCTGGTCCTCACCGCCCGCGACAGCTGGTCCGACAAGGTGGCGGGGCTCGACGCGGGCGCGGACGACTATCTCGCCAAGCCGTTCCAGACCGAGGAGCTGATCGCCCGCCTCCGCGCCCTCATCCGCCGCGCCTCAGGCAATTCCAGTTCCGAGCTCACCGCCGGCGACGTCCGCCTCGATACTCGCTCCGGCAAGGTGACGCTGAACGGCGAACCGGTGAAGCTGACCGCGCAGGAATATAAGCTCCTCTCCTACCTGATGCACCACAAGGGCAAGGTGGTCAGCCGCACCGAACTGATCGAGCATATCTACGACCAGGATTTCGACCGCGATTCAAACACGATCGAGGTGTTCGTCACGCGCATCCGCAAGAAACTTGGGCCCGACGTGATCAGCACCATCCGCGGGCTCGGCTATTCGCTGGAAGAGCCGCGGGCCTGAGCTCGGGCGATGCGATGCTGATCCCCGGCTTTGTCTGGCTCGCCGCGATCGGTTCAGCTTGCGTAACTGAACGCTGCCGCAGGATGGTGCGGCGATGAACAAGCCGATGCCCGTCGACCGGCTCGCGCCCGCCCCCGCGCAACGCAAGCGGCGCCGCTCGACCGGCTCGCTCACCCGGCGCATGATCGGCGTCGCGGCGATCTGGATCGTCGTCCTTCTGGGCGTCGGCGGCTATGCGCTCGATCGGGTCCTGACGACCGCCATCACCAACAATTTCGACGCGCAGCTCGATTACGTCCTGACCGCGCTGATCGCCTCTTCGGAGATCGGCCCGGACGGCGAGGTCTTCCTCAACCGGCCGCCGGCCGACCAGCGCTTCCTGGAGCCATATTCCGGCCTCTACTTCCAGATCAGCGGCACCAACGCGGCCGGGCAGCCGAGCCCCGGCGTCACCAATTTCCCGTCACGCTCCTTGTGGGACAGGCAGATCCTGGTTCGCGCAGGGCATAACGATTTTGACGTCCACACCTATGACAGCCGCGAATTCGAGGACGAGGAGCTGCGCATCCTGGAGCGCGACGTGCGCCTTCCCGGCTCCGCCGTGCGCTGGCGCTTCCAGGTCGCGCAGAGCCGCGAGACCCTGGACGAGCAGATCAAGGTGCTTCGCAAGACGATGGTGCGGTCGTTCGGCGCGCTCGGCCTGGGACTCATCTTCCTCGCCGCGCTGCAGGCCTTCTACGGCCTGTGGCCGCTGCGCCGCGTGCGCCGCGCCATCGCCGAGATCCGCTCCGGGCAGCGATCGCGGATCGACGAGCGCTTCCCGCAGGAAATCGAGCCGCTCACCGAGGAGTTGAACGCCCTGCTCGTCCACAACGAGGTCCAGGCCGAGGAAGCGCGCCGCCACGCCGGCAATCTCGCCCACGCGCTGAAGACGCCGCTGACCGTCATCACCAACGCGGCGACGGCGCGGAGCCCCGATCTCGCCGAGACGGTCTGTCGCGAAGCGACGACAATGAGACGTCAAGTCGACCACCACCTCGCCCGCGCCCGCGCCATCGGCCGCCGCTCCAGCGCGCAGGCCCGAGCGGACGTCTGGTCCTCGCTCGAGGCGGTCGAGCGGGCGGTCACGAAGATCTACGAGAATGTCACCATCGACCTCGACGGCGACCGTGCCGCCGCCGTCCGCGTCGAGCGCCAGGATCTGGACGAGATGGTCGGCAATCTCATCGAGAACGCCGCCAAATATGGCGGCGGCCGCGTCTTCGTCACGGTCCGCTCCACACCCGAATGCGTAGAGATCGATGTCGAGGATGACGGCCGCGGCATACCTGAGGAAGAGCGCGTCAGCATCTTCGCCCGCGGCGCCCGCCTCGACACCGACAAGCCCGGCACCGGCCTCGGCCTCGCCATCGTCCGCGACGTGGCGGAAATCTACGCCGGCTCGATCGCACTCGAGGAGAGCGAGGATCTGGGCGGCCTCCTTGCCCGGCTGAAGCTGCCGCTGTCGGGCTGAGCGGCCTTGCCTTCGCCCCGCCGAGCGAGCAAATCGCGCGAGTGACCGCCACTATTCATCCGCTGAACGCGCGCGCCGTGCCTACGCTCGATGCAATGGTGCAGCTCGTCGCGGCCGACCTCAATCGTGTGAACTCCGTCATTCTGGAGCGGATGCAGAGCGAGGTGGCGCTGATTCCGGAGCTGGCCGGGCATCTGATCGCCGGCGGCGGCAAGCGGATGCGGCCGATGCTGACGCTCGCCTGCGCGAAGCTGCTCGATTATCCGGGCAGCCGCCATCATAAGCTCGCCGCGGCGGTCGAATTCATCCACACCGCGACCCTTCTCCACGACGACGTGGTCGACGGCTCCGGCCTCAGGCGCGGCCGGCGCACGGCCAACATCATCTGGGGCAATCCGGCGAGCGTGCTGGTCGGCGACTTCCTCTTCTCGCGCTCGTTCGAGCTGATGGTCGAGGATGGCAGCCTAAAGGTGCTGCGCATCCTCTCGCGTGCCTCCTCGATCATCGCCGAGGGTGAGGTCGACCAGCTCACCGCGCAGCGCCGCGTGGAGACCACCGAAGACCATTATCTGGAGATCATCAGCGCCAAGACCGCGGCCCTGTTCGCCGCCGCCTGCCGGATCGCGGCGGTGGTCGCCGAGCGTGACGAGGCGGTGGAGGACGCGCTCGACGCCTATGGCCGCAACCTCGGTATCGCCTTCCAGCTGATCGACGACGCGATCGACTATGCCTCAGACGCCAAGACGATGGGCAAGGGCGTCGGCGACGACTTTCGGGACGGCAAGGTGACCCTCCCCGTGATCCTCGCTTTTGCCCGCGGCAACGAGGCCGACCGCCTGTTCTGGCGCGAGGCGATGCAGGGTAGCCGCGTCTCGGACGAGGATCTCGCCCACGCGACCCGCCTGCTCGGCACGAGCGGCGCGATCCGCGACACCCTGGAACGCGCCCGCACCTACGGTCAGCGCGCGATCGACGCCTTGGGCTCCTTTCCGAAGAGCAAGGCCAAGGCGGCGCTGGTCGAAGCCGTGGAGTTCGCGATCAGCCGCGCCTACTGAGGGGCGTGAGCGCTCTTCCGATCGTATCGGTTCTGCCGGAGCTGCTGGCGGCGCTGCGGGCGGGTTCGAACGCCGTGCTGGTCGCGCCTCCCGGCGCGGGCAAGACGACGGCGGTCGCGCCTGCGCTGCTCGGCGAACCCTGGTGCACCGGCGAGATCCTGCTGCTCTCGCCCCGCCGGCTTGCGGCGCGGGCGGCGGCGGAGCGAATGGCGGAGATCGCCGGCGAACGGGTCGGCGAGACGATCGGCTATGCGACGCGGCTCGACACCAGGCGATCGGCGCGGACGCGAATCCTCGTGCTCACCGAGGGCATCTTCCTCAGCCGAATCCAGGCGGATCCGGAGCTGGCCGGGGTCTCTGCGGTGCTGTTCGACGAGGTCCACGAGCGGAGTCTCGACAGCGACTTCGGCCTTGCCCTCGCCCTCGACGCGCAGGCGGCGCTGCGCCCCGATCTCAGGCTCCTTGCCATGTCGGCGACGCTGGACGGCGAGCGTTTCGGCATACTGATGGGCGGCGCCCCCCTCATCCAGAGCGAGGGCCGCGCCTTCCCGGTCGACATCCGCCATCTCGGCCGCTCGGCCGAGCAGCGGATCGAGGATCAGATGGCGCCTGCGGTCCGGCGCGCGCTTGCCGAAACGGCGGGCAGCCTGCTCGCCTTCCTTCCCGGCGTGGCCGAGATCGAGCGCACCGCCGAGCGGCTCACCGGGCTTCCCGAGCATGTCGACCTTTTCCGTCTCCACGGCACCCTGGAGCCGGCGGAGCAGCGCGCCGCGCTCGCCCCTGCGCCCGCGGGCCGGAGGAAGGTCGTGCTCGCCACTTCCATCGCCGAGACCAGCTTGACGCTGGAAGGCGTCCGCATCGTGGTGGACAGCGGCCTCGCCCGTCGCCCCCGCTACGACCGCGCCGCAGGGCTGACCCGCCTCGTCACCGAGCGCGCCAGCCAGGCGGCCGTCGCCCAGCGTGCCGGCCGTGCCGGCCGCCAAGGTCCCGGCACCGTGTACCGCCTGTGGGAGGCAGCGGCGACTGCCTCCTTGCCTCGCTACGACCCGCCGGAGATCCTCGGCGCCGACCTATCTTCGCTGCTGCTCGATTGCGCGATCTGGGGCGTCTCCGATCCACGCATGCTCAAATGGATCGACCCGCCTCCGCCGGCCGCCGTCGAGGAAGCTCGCCAGCGCTTGCTGGCTCTCGGCGCGATCGACGAGGCAGGGCGGCCGACGGCGCACGGCAAGGCCATTGCCGCCCTGCCGCTGCCGCCGCGCCTCGCCCACATGCTGATCGAGGCCGAGGCCCGGGGCTGGGGCGAGACCGCGGCCGAGGTTGCCGTGCTCCTCTCCGAGCGTGGCCTCGGCGGCAGCGACACGGACCTCGAGCTCCGCATCCGCCGCTGGCACGGAGAACGCGGCCAGCGCGCCGACGCGGCGCGGGCGCTGGCGAGGCGGTGGCGCAAGATGATCCGCAGCCCTGCCAGGATGGAGCCATTGCCTGCCCCGGCAGATGTCGGCGCCTGCGCCGCCCTCGCCTTCCCTGACCGCATCGCGAAACGGCGGGACGCATCGGGGGAGAATTGGATTTCGGTCGGCGGACGGGGCTTTCGGCTCGACCCGCTGTCGCCGCTCGCCCGGGAGGAATGGCTCGCCGTGGCGGAAGTCGGCGGGAGCGCGGTCGGGGCGCGAATCCTCTCGGCAGCGCCGATCGCCGAGGCGGTCGTCGAGGCTCTGTTCGGCGACCGCATCGAGAGTGGCACCCAAGTTGGTTTCGATCCGAAGAGCGGCAGCGTCCAGGCGCGCCGCGGCCGCCGTCTCGGTGCCATAAGGCTCAGCGAAGGGCGCGACGCCGATGCTTCGCCAGATGCGATCACGGCGGCGATGGTCGCCGGCGTCCGCGAACACGGCCTCGACCTGCTTCCGTGGAGCGAGGCCGCCCGCTCGCTGCGTCGCCGCGCCGACTTCGCCCGGCACCATGATCCTTCCGTCGCCGACCTGTCCGACGAGGCCCTGCTCGTCTCGCTCGACGAATGGCTGCCGCTGCTGGTGGCCGGCAAGAGCCGCCTCTCCGCCGTGGATCCAAGCGCGCTGGGCGGCGTGCTCGACATGCTCCTCGGCTATGAGGGGCGTCGCCTCCTCGACCGCCTGGCGCCGGCAGAATTCGAGACGCCCGCCGGGAGCAGCCACGCGATCGACTATGAAGCGGAAGCCGGCCCCACCGTCACCGCGCGTGTCCAGGCGCTGTTCGGCCTCTCCGATCACCCCGCCGTGGCCGGCGGCCGCGTCCCGCTCGTGCTCAGCCTGACCTCGCCGGCCGGGCGGCCGATTCAGACGACCCGCGACCTGCCCCGCTTCTGGGCCGGCAGCTGGGCGGCCGTCGCCAAGGAGATGCGCGGGCGCTACCCCAAGCATCCCTGGCCGGATGATCCCGCCCGCGCCGATCCGACGCTCCGCACCAAGCGCGCCTCGCAGCGTCCCGCTTGACTTGGGCGATGCTCCTGCGCACTTCGTCGCTTCTGGTCAGAAGGATGTGCGGCGGCGATGGCGGCTCGGATTTTCCAGCGTGAGAAGAATGCGATGCAATCGGGCAAGGCCCGCGCCGGCGAATGGGTGCTGGAGTTTGAATCCCACGCTCGCAAGCGCCCGGACCCGCTGATGGGCTGGTCCGGCGGCGCCGACACCCAGGCGCAGGTCTCGCTCACTTTCGCCAGCCTCGAAGACGCCAAGGCCTATGCTGACCGCAAGGGTGTCTCCTACCATGTCATCCCGCCGGCGACGCGCAAGCTCCGCCTGCAATCCTACGCCGACAATTTCAAATAGGCGCGCGGCCTACGCGCTGAGGAAGCCGCTCCCGAGCAGCAGCAGCAGCTTCACGTCCATCGCCGCCCCCTCGGCGCGCTTGCGCTCCACCAAAGCCGGGACCTCGCCGAGCGGCACGCGGTGGACGATGATCTCTTCACTGTCGACGCCGCCGCCCTCGCCCACCTTGGTCAACCCCTCGGCCCGCAGCAGCGTGAAACCTTCCGAGGACATGCCCGGTGAGGCGTGGAACCGGCCAAGATCGATCATTCGCTCGGCGCGGTAGCCGGTCTCCTCTTCCAGCTCGCGGATCGCGGCGACGCTGACGTCCTCGCCTTCCTCTTCGTCGCCGACGAGACCGGCCGGAAGTTCGAGGCACTGCCGCGCGATCGGCACCCGATATTGCTCGACCAGGATGACGTGACCGTCGTCGACCGCGAGGATCACCGCGGCGCTGACGCCGCGCGTCCGGCCGACGAACTCCCAGGTGTCGAGCTTCTTCACCTCGATATACTTGCCGCGCCAGACCACGTCCGGCTCGCCCTTGGGTCGCGCCTTGGTCATAGTTCGATCAGCCGGTCGGGAAGCTCGTTCTGGTCGCCTGCGCTACGCGGGAAATGCTCCGCCAGCACCGCGCCGATCCGCTCCACTGCCTTGGCCATGCCGGAGCCGGGACGGCCCGCCTTCACTTCCCCGATGAGGTCAGCCATGGCCTCGCCCCAGATCTCCGGCGCGACCCTGGAGTGGATGGATTCGTCGGCGATCAGCTCGGCCCGATGCTCCGCCAGCGACAGATAGAGAAGGACGCCGGTCGCTGCCCGGGTCCGTTTCTCGGCCGCCGTTCGGAACAAAGCGAGCGCCCGCCGGCGCACCCGCCGCGTCTTGGTCGCAGGGGGGGTCAGCGCCATGCGCAGCGGCAGATAGGCGAACAGCAGGCGGAAGAGCAGGAAGGTGAGCGCCAGCAGCACCAAAGCCACGGTGAACAGCGCCCCCGGACCCGGAACGCTCCACGCGCCCGCGACCGCCTCGTAGAGCGCCGCCGCCGCCTCCGGCCAAGCGGCCAGCAGCGCCAGGACCAGCAGCATCGCCAGCACGCTCCAGTGCAGGCCCACGTCATGATAGGCGTCGGACTGGCCGGCCACGACGGTGACGATCTCACCGTCGGTCCGGGCCTCGGCCGCCGTCACGGCAGCGGTGACCTCTTCATGGTCCGCTTCGCTGAGCCGCATCACCAACTCCCCGACGCGCCGCCGCCGCCGAACGAGCCGCCGCCGCCGCCGGTGAAGCCGCCGCCGCCCCAACCGCCGCCACCGCCGCCGCCCCAGCCGCCACCGCCGCCCCAACCGCCGCCACTGCTGGCGCCGCGGCCGATCTCGTTGGCGACGCTCCACAGGACGATGGGAAGGATGCCGCCACCGCCGCCGCGACGGTAGCGCCGCCCGCGCCTGCCGCCGCGCAGCAGCGGCAGGATGACGAAGAAGAAGACGACCAGCCAGAAGATCAGCGAGACGGGAAAGCCGCCGCCGCTCTGCTGCGCGGCTGTCCGCGTGTGGGTGCGGTCGAACTCGGCAATCGCCGCATTCACTTCGGCTTGCGCTTCCTCAGGAGACGCGCGCAACTGCGCGATCACTGCATCCGCGCCCGCGGTCATCGCGCCGGAAATGTCGCCGGCTTTTAGTCTCGGCATCATCTCGCGGTTGATGATGACGCTGGAAAAGGCGTCGGTCAGGATCGGCTCCAGCCCGACGCCGACCTCTAGCCGGGGACCACGCTGTCCGGGCGGGTTGTTGGGGGCGATGAACAGGATCGCGCCGTTATCGGCATTCTGGAGCCCGACGCCCCAGGCACGGCCGACGCGGTAGCCGTAATCCTCCAGCGGATAGCCCTGCAGGTCGGCGATCGTCGCGACCACGAACTGCCTTTTGGTGTCGCGTTGGAGCGCATCGAGCTTGGCGGTGAGATCGGCCTCCACCTCGGGCGGCAGGACGTTGGCGTCATCGACGACGAAGCCGCTGAACTTCGGGAAGGTCTGCGCCGCAGCCGGCGCCGCGAGCAGCAGCGCCAGCAGGATCGGCAGCCAGGCCAGGGGCAGGGGCACGTTACTTCGCGGTGCCGAAATCGACCTGCGGCGCGACCTCGGCGCCCGGAGTGACGGCCTGGTAGGGCACCATCGGCTGGGCGCCATAGATCACCTTGGCGCCGATCACGCTCGGGAACGTCCGGATCTCGGTATTATAGGCCTGCACCGCCTGGTTATAGTCCTGGATCGCGATGTTGATCCGGTTTTCGGTGCCCTCGAGCTGCGACATCAAGGTCGCAAAATTCTGCTGGCTCTGGAGATTGGGATAAGCCTCCTGCAGCCGCTGGAGCGGGATGATGGCGGCGCTGAGCCGGCTCTGCGCCTCGGAGAAACGCTGCATCGCCGCGGGATCGCTGAGCTGTTCCGGGCTGACCGTGATGCGGGTCGCGTCGGCCCGCGCCTGGGTGACGCCGGTCAGGATCCGCTCCTCGGACGTCGCCGACGCCTTGACCGTCTCGACCAGGTTCGGGATCAGGTTCGCGCGGCGCTGGAATGCGGCCTGGACGTCCGCCCATTCGGCCTTCGCATTTTCCTCGGCGGTCGGGATCGTGTTCACGCCGCAGCCGGCCAGCGAGACGAGCATGGCAGGCGCGATCAGGGCGGCGGCGAAGCGGTTGCGGATCATCTGGGTCCCTCCGTTGCGAACACCCTGCAGAGCTAAGGAGTTAGGTGCGCCTCCGCAACGGGCGCCACCGGGACAGGTTCCAAAAAGAAAAGCCGCCGGCCTCGCGGTCGGCGGCTTTCTTCAGGTCCGGTAGGACGATCAGGCGATCGCCATCGATCCCTTCGACTGACGGCGCTGCGCACGACGCATCGTGAAGCCGACCATGCCGAAGCCGGCGATCAGCATCGCCCAGGTGGTGGGCTCCGGCACCGCCGCGAGGGCCTGGACGCCGACCGTGGTCAGCATGAAATCTTTGTTGCGGAGCACGTCGAAGCGGATGTCCCAGCCCATCGCGTCGAACGCCGCGAGGTCGGTGCCGCTGATCTCGCCCATCTGGCCGAAGCAGAAGGTCGGATCCATGATGCCGATCTGGCCGCTGCAGGTGGCCGAGTCCTTGAAGTGCGACGCCTGGCGACCGTCACCATAGTTGCGCCCGGTCGACATCAGCGACCGGCCGTTGAACTGGCTCGCACCGCCGTCGATCGAGAAATAAGCCGGCGAGTTGACCGCGAAGTCGAGCACCGGACCGGTGCCCGGCGCCACACCGGTCGGATCGTTGCTGTAACGGAACAGGTCGAGCGCCGAGAAGATGCCCGCCGCGCCGTTGGCGTTTACGTTGTTCAAGTTCACGTTGGCGGGGTTGTCGTAGACGTCGACGCCGCTGGTGAAGCCGAGGGCGTGGCCGATCTCGTGGATCGCAACGCCGACGAAGTCCATCTGGTTCGCCGCGATGCCGTCGCTGGCATCGAAGTCGAACGCGAAGTTGCTGCTGAAGGTGACGTTGCCGTCCAGCTGGTTTGGATTGTTCGCCCCGTAGTTGATCGTATAACCGAGCGCCTTCAAGTTCGCGGTGTTGACGCCCAGGAACAGGTTGTTCGCCGAGTTGTCATTGTCCCATGCCCGCTTGGTCACGTCGATGCCAGCCCGCGTCGCGTCGGTGTCGTAGCCGCTGGTGATCATGGAGATGCCGCCGACTGCGGACAGCGGCGACAGGTTCGCGACGGCAGTCGTGTCGAGGGCGCTCTTGGCGTCGCCGGCGATCGCCGCGTAGACCTGGGAGGTCGCCACCGTGCCGCGGGTGCTGCCGGTGGAACCGATCACGCCCGCAGAGAGCGCAGCATAATCAACACCAAGGTTGATCGTGATGTTGTCCTTCAGCATGTATTCCCAGAAAGCGGCAGCTTCCCGGAAGCCCTTCTCGGCAGCGGTCCCTGCGACGCGACCGTTCGTGTCGAAGAGGTTGATGGTGACCGCGTTCGCGGCGGTCGGCATGAGACAGGCAATGGCAGCGGCCCCGAGAAGGGCGCGGGTAATACGGCGCATGTGAGTTCCCCTCCGACTGAATAATCGCAATCTCGGAAGGCGAGTCGGCGCCCTCCCCAGGCACTCTAGGTGAACGGATTGTTCATAATAGTCAATAAACTATTGAGGGAGTAAGGTTAATTTCCCATTCCGGGACTTTATTCCGGGCCACGAAACGACCCGGAATCACTACTTTGGCGCTGTTTTCCTGGCGTCCTTACGGTTCCGTTCCTGCGGCTCCGGCCCGACTTGCGGCTCATAAGTAACGCTGCGGTTGAGGCCCGTGACCGGGTCCACGTCCGGCGCTTCATCCGCCACGAGCTCCGGTTTTTCCTTCACGGCAGCAGCTCCGCTCGTTGTTCGCGCGTCTGGCGAATCGCCTCCGGCCGGTGCGTCGGCGGTCTCGCGAGCAGACGGCGCGCAGGCAGCGAGCGAGATGGCTGTGAGGATGGCGGCGATGCGGAAGGTTGCGTTCATGCCCCGAGTGTAGCGGAACTGGATGCGCGGCGCCAATGGCGCCGAAAATGAGAAGAGCGGATGCCAGGGACCCCCGGCACCCGCTCGTTCAATAATGGTCCAGGGAGCGTTCTTCCGGCTGGTAAGTCAGGCCGTTTTCCTGCGGCGGGCGCCGAGCAGGCCGATCGCGGCGAGGGCGAACAGGCCGAGGCCGGCCGGCGCCGGAACCGGGGTTCCTCCCGTGCTGCCGCCGCCCGAGCTCGAACGACCAAGATTGATCGCGGTGAAGCTCTCCGGTCCCGCCTGCGCCGCCGAGATCGTCGATTCCAGCGCGATCCGGATATCACTGAAATTCGGCAGGCCGAAGATCGTGGAGTTGAGGAACGCCTGCTGCTCCGCGTCGACCACGAAGACGTTGCCGGCGCGGCCGTTGCCGGTCTCGGTGGTGGGGAAGTTCTGCGACCCGTCGATCGCGGCGAGCAGGCCGCCGTTGCTGTCGTAGAATTTCAGCGTCACGTCGTTGACATTGACGTCGTTCTTGCCGCCGCCACCGGGTTCGATCGCGTTGAACAGCAGACCGATGTCGCTGGCATCCTGGAAGCCCATCTCGCCCAGCGTCGGAATGCCGAACTTCTGGTTGTCGGCCTGCGGATTGACTTCGTCGCCGCCGACATTGGTGAGGCCGTTGCCCTGGAAGACCGAGCTGTCGCTGATGCACGAGCCCGAGCCGATCGCGATCGAGCCGCCCGAGCCGGCCGAGACGCAGCCCGACTGGACGTCGTCGCCCTTGCCGCGCTCCTGGAGCGTCAGCAGGCGCGGATTGTTGCCGTAGCCCTGCGCCGTGACGAGGATGGTCGAATCGTAGATGAGGCTCGCGGATGCGGCCTGAGGCACTGCAAAAATGGCCGACACTGCTGCCGCGGCCGCCAAGAGCCTGATCCGTCTCGCATTCTTCACAGGGAACATGAAAAACTCTCCCACCTGTTCGTGACCGGCGCAAAAGCCCGGCCGTCCGAACCCCTGCAAGCAACGCCTGTGCCACCCGCCGGAAACCCACGATTGCGGGATGACCTGTGGTTAACGGCCGCGAGCCGGGCGGCTGCTTTTGTAAGGTTAACCGACAGTTACGACTAAGCCGCCTTTGCCGTTCTTCCGATGGATTTGAATTGGTCGCGCCGATGCCCTATATGGGCAGGTGCCGGGTTCGCCCGGCTATGACGATAAATTGCGGCGTAGAATAGACGCAGCGGACCCGGGGGCGGTACCCGGCGGCTCCACCAAAATCCGCCTGCGAGGGCGGTTTCTGACGGGGCCGAACTAGGATCGACGTGTGTTGAAAGGCGCTGTTTTCGTTCGGAATGGGACCACCGCAACGGCCCATCACACAAGTGCCAACGATAACGAAGCACTCGCCATCGCCGCGTAACTGAGCCCGCAAGGGTAAGGTTACAAAGCTAAAGCGCGGTCGGACCCCACCGGGCAACAGAAGGGGATTCCAGCGGCACGGGGGGCGCCGGGCAACAGAAGCCCCCCACCTCACATCAGAACGGCACAATGATCGGCTGATTCTCTCCTCTTTGCCGGCACAAGCCCCGCCAGCCTGCCGCGGGTTGCCGCTGCCGGACGCGATGACTATCACCCGCGTTCCAATCACCCGGCGACGGTCGCCGGACACAAGGGGATCCTGACTATGAAGTTCATCATCAAGGCGGCCGCGATCGCGGCGTTCGCGACCCTCACCGCCTGTGGCGGCGGCGGCGACACCGCTGCGGCCAACCAGGAAGAGGCGATGGACAACATGTCCGATGCCCTCGCCAATGAGTCCGAGAATGTGAGCGAGGCGGCCGAGAACGCCACCGGCGCCACCGCCAATTCGCTCGAGAATGAGGCTCAGGCGCTCGAGAACCAGTCCGAGGCCGCCGACGAGGCTGCCGAGAACGGCGTCGTCGACGAAGCCCAGTAAGCGACGAAGAAGCGACAGGAGAAGGCGTCGCCCGCTAAACGCGGGTGGCGCCTTCTTTTTGCTCCGGCGGGCGGCAACTCGGTTCGCCGGCGTCACGACTTGCCGCTCGCCGCCGCCTGCCTTATGAAACCGGGTCCGCTATTCAGTTAGGGGCGCGCCACAACAAGGGGAATTTCCAATGAAGCTCGTCATCAAAGCCCTCGCCATTTCCGCCTTCGCGACGCTTTCCGCCTGTGGCGGCGGCGGCGACAGCGCTGCGGAGAATATCGAGGCTGCGGCCGACAACCAGGCGGAATCGCTTGAGATGCAGGCCGACAATCTGATGGAGCAGGCGGACAACGCTACCGGCGCCGAGGCCAACATGCTCGAGAACGAGGCGACCGCGCTCGAGAACGAGGCATCGAACGTCAGCGAGGCCGGCGAGAACCAGGCCGAAGCCGTCGACGACGCCAACTAAGTCTTACCGCAAATTCAGGAAGGGCCGCCGGGCACAGCGTCCGGCGGCCCTTTTTCATACCCGCGCCGGCTGGCCGGCTCCGGCCGCGCCGCCGCCGAGCGCCTGGCAACTCCCTCCCGTATTTAAGGAATTCCAAACTTCCCTTTGGCAGGAGGGAGGCGGGGCTCTCTGGGGGACATTCGGCGCATGATTCGTGTTCGGAAAGAAGATCTGCGGCTGGGCATGTATATCCAGTCGCTGGAGGGGTCCTGGTTTGACCATCCGTTCTGGAAATCCAAGTTCCTGCTCGAGAGCAACGACGACCTGCGCGCGCTGCAGAGCAGCGACATCGAGGGCGTCTGGGTCGACGAGGACCAGAGCCTCGCCCCCGCCATCGCCCACCTCACCGGCCAGGCGCCCGCGCCGGAGCCGGACGCGCCGGAGCCCGAGCTCAGCCCGCGCGAGCAGCTCCTGAGGGAGCTCGCCCCAAAGCCCGCCACGCCCGTCGCCGCCGCACCCCAGGCCAAGCCCCGCCGCATCTCCGCGCCCAACGAGTTCCAGGCGGCCGAGCGCGTGCTCGAGGATTGCAAGGCCGCGGTCGGCGAGCTCTTCGCCCGCATCCACGAAGGCAAGGGCGCGGAGGCGATCGAGGAGGCCGCGCCGATCGTCGGCGGCATCGCCGAGTCCGTCGAGCGCAATCCCGATGCCCTCATCCCCCTGCTCCGCGTCCGCACCCTCGACGAATATACCTACATGCACTCGATCGCGGTCAGCGCGCTGATGATCAACCTCGCCCGCCAGCTCAACCTCCCGCCCGACTACATCCGCCAGGCGGGCACCGCCGGCCTGTTCATGGACGTCGGCAAGGCCTTCCTCACCCCTGCGTTGCTCAGCAAGCGCGGCACCTATTCCGAAGCCGACTGGGCCGAGATGCGCCGCCACCCCGAGCTCGGCGCCGACGCGGTCAAGGCGTCCGGCGACCTCTCCAAGATCGTTGCCGACGTCTGCCTCCACCATCACGAGAAATATGACGGCACCGGCTATCCCAAGGGCCTGAAGGGCGACGACATCAGCCTGTTCGCCCGCATGGCAGCGATCTGCGACACCTATGACGCGATCGCCTCGGCGCGCCCGCACCGCCCCGCCCGCGGCCCGGCCGACGCCGTCGCCGAGCTCTACAAGCTCAAGGGCCATTTCGACGAGAGCGTGCTGACCAACTTCATCCGCAGCATCGGCATCTATCCGGTCGGCAGCCTGGTTCGGCTGGAATCGCGCATGCTCGGCTGCGTCTCGGCCCAGCGCCGCGACGAGCTCACCAAGCCGGTCGTCCGCGTCTTCTATTCAATTCCGCAGGGCGCCCACGTGCCGGTCCACGAGCTCGACCTGGCGGAGATCCCCTCCCCCGACCGCATCGTCGCCCGCGAGGAGCCGGGCCGCTGGGGCCTCGCCGACTGGGACAGCTTCGCCCTCACCATCCTCCAGGGCCAGAAGGCCAGGCGCGCCGCCTGACGGGTTGCCGATGCCGGAGCCCCAAGCGGGCGTGGCGCGCTACTCGGTCCTGAGCGCCTCGATTGGCGAGAGGCGCGAGGCGCGGATGGCGGGCCAGCCGCCGAAGAGGAGGCCGATCGCGGCGGAGAAGAGGATCGCTCCGGTCGAGGTGCCGACGCCGATCGGCACCGGGAAGTCGGCCTGAGCCTCGAAGATCCGCGCGGCTAGGATCGCCAGGACGAGCCCCGTCGCGCCGCCGATCATGCAGAGCACGGCCGCCTCGACCAGGAACTGGTTGCGGATGTCGCTGCGCTTGGCGCCAAGGGCCATGCGCAGGCCGATCTCGCGGGTGCGCTCGGTCACGCTGACCAGCATGATGTTCATGATGCCGATGCCGCCGACCAGCAGCGAGATGGAGGCGATGGCGACGAGCACGGCCTGGAAGATGCCGGTGACGGTTGAGGTCTCCTCCATGAACTCCTCGGTGGTGCGGACGGTGAACGGGTTCGCATCCCTGCCCCGCACCCGGTAGCGCTCCCGCAGGACACGGGTGATGTCGCGCTTGGCCTGCTTGAGCGAAACCCCGTCCTCGATCCCAACCGATAGGACGTGGAGGTCGTCGGGGCCCTGTGTCGCCTCGCTCGTGAAGCGTTGGCGGGCGGCGCTGATCGGGATGATGATGCGGTCGTCGCTGTCTTCGCCGAGGCTCGAGCCCTTGGCTTCGAGGAGCCCGATGACGGTGAAGGGGACCTTGTTGATCCGGACCGTTTCGCCGAGCGGCTCGAAATCGCCGAACAGCTTGTCCGCGACGGTCTGACCGAGGACGACGACGCGGGCGCCGGTGCGGACATCGGCGTCGCTGATGAAGCGGCCGGTTTCGGCCGAGAGGTTCGAGACCTGGCCGAAGCCCGGGGTGGCGCCGCGGCCCTCCGTGCTGGCGCTGCGGCCGCCGCTGACGACCGAGACTTGGGAGCGAAGCTGCGGGGCGATGGCGGTAACGCCCTCGACCTGGCGCTCGACCGCCGTGGCGTCTCGCATGGTGAGGCGGCCCCGGTCGGTGGGCCGGCGCCCCGGCACGTTGTCGGGGAAGGGGAAGACGATCACCATGTTGGACCCGAGCGAATTGACCACCTGCATCACCGACACCTGCGCGCCCGAGCCGACGGCGACCGCCAGCACGACGGCGAAGACGCCGATGCTGACGCCGAGCGTGGTCAGGATCGACCGCATCAGGTTGACGCGAAGCGCGGTGAGGGCGATCGTGAGATTGACGCCGATGCGGCTGGCAAGGCGCCCGATGCGCGGCTTCACTGGCGCACGAACCTTCTGTCGGCGACCGCAGTGTCCTCGATCACCTTGCCGTCGCGAAAGATGATGCGGCGCGCCGCGTGATCGGCGATCTCGCGCTCGTGGGTCACCAGCACGATCGTGTTGCCGGCCTCGTTCAGCGTCTGGAAGAGGTGCATGATGTCCTCGGACGTCTGGCTGTCGAGCGCGCCGGTGGGCTCGTCGGCGAGGAGCATCAGCGGCTCGGTGACCAGCGCGCGGGCGATGGCGACCCGCTGCTGCTGGCCGCCGGACAATCGCGCGGGGGAATGATCGAGGCGATCGGCGAGACCCATGGCGGCGAGCTTCGCGCGGGCGCGCTCCTGCCGCTCGGCGCGGCCGACACCGGCGTAAATGAGGGGCACGGCCACATTGTCGAGCGCGGTGGTGCGGGGGAGCAGGTTGAACTGCTGGAAGACGAAGCCGATCTTGCTGTTCCTCAGTTCGGCCAGCGCGTCGGAATCCCGTTCGCGGGTGGAGAGGCCGTCGATGCGGACGTCGCCCGAGGTGGGCACGTCGAGGCAGCCGATCATGTTCATGAAGGTCGACTTGCCCGAGCCGCTGGCGCCCATGATCGCGACGAACTCGCCGCGCTCGATCGCCAGCGACACGCCGTCGACCGCATGCACCATCCCGCCGCCAAAGGCATATTCCTTGACGAGGTCGACGGTCTCGACGAGCGGCATCGTCACAAGCCTTCGCCGTCCAGTTCTTCCTCGCCTTCTTCCTCTTCCTTCTCGATCAGCGACTTGGAGCGCGTGATCACCTTTTCGCCGGGCCTGAGGCCGCGGACGATCTCGACATACTCCTCGCCCTCGAGGCCGAGCCTGACAGCGCGCCTGACCGGCTTGTAGGGGTCGGCGCCGGCGACCCACACCGTCACGGGCTTGGGCGCAGCGGCGGCGGCCTTGCCCTTCTCCTCTTCCTTGGGGCGGTCGGCGGGACGGGGGCGGAAGCGCGTCGCGGCCACGGGCACACGCAAGGCATTGGGCTTGCGGCCGGTGATGATGTCGACGTTCGCGGTCATGCCGGTGAGCAGCTTGCCGGCTTTGTTGTCGACATCGAGGATGACGAGATAGCTGACGACGTTCTGCGTCTCCGTGGCCGACTTGCGGATCTGCCTGACCGTGGCGGGGAAGCTTTCGTCGGAATAGGCATCGACCGTGAAGCGGACCGGCTGGCCTACGCGGACCTGGCCGATATCGGCCTCGTCGACCGAGGCTTCGACCTGCATGCGGCTGGTGTCGGCGGCGATTTCGAACAGGTTGGGCGTCTGGAAGCTGGCCGCGACCGTCGCGCCCGGCTCGATCAGCTTGTTGACGACGACGCCGCTCGCCGGCGCGAGGATACGGGTGCGGCGCAGGTCGAGCTGCGCCGAGGACAATTCCGCCGAGCTTTGCGCGATCTGCGCCCGCCCGCTCTGCGCCTGGGCCATCGCCGTCTTCAACGCCGCCCGCGCGGTCGAGAGGTTGTTCTGCGCCTGGTCGATCGCGGCCTTGGAGATGAAGCCGCGCGCCTCGAGCTCCTTGCGGCGCGCATATTCGCGTTCCTGGATCTCGACGTCGGTGCGGGCGCGGCCGATCGCCGCCTGCGCCTGGGCGAGCGTCGCCTGGGCAAGATCGACCTGGGCGCTGGTCTGGGCGACGCGGGCCCGGGGCCGGGTCCCGTCGATCTCGGCGAGCACCTGTCCCGCCCGCACCGGCGAGTTGAAGTCGACATAGACGGCGGTAACCTGGCCGGAGACTTCCGAGCCGATCTTGAACGTGTTGAGCGCCCTCAGCTTGCCGCTCGCGGAGACGACGCGGACGACCTCGCCCCGATCGGCCTCGACCGCGACATATTCGTAGTCGGGGGGCGTCGGCACCAGGATCTTGTAGAGCGCGAAGGCCGCCACCAATGCGATCAGACCCGACCAGATCGGGTGACGCCGCACCCAGTTCACCAATGCCCGCACCAGCCCCCCTTTTGCACACCGGATGAATGACGCGAGGTGTGTTAGTCACAGCATACACAAGATCTGCGGCAGGGGAAGGATGCACCGGCTGCTTTTTTGGCCCCGGACAGGGCGACAAAATGCCGTCCCGCTAGTGCCTTAGCGCGAGCTGGAAACGCGGCCCTGTCCGCCCCGCCGCCGCGCATATTCCTCCCGGTCCCGCGCCTTGTCCGCCTCGCCGAGGTGCTCCGCGTTCCTGATCGCCTCGATCTTCCGCATGATGCTCCCCCGCATCTCGTCGAGCGTGCGCGGCCGCCGCCATCTCTTCCCCGGCGCCTTGCCGATCCCGAGCACCTGATGCTTGTGCATGTGGAGGAGGTGGATCGCCTGCTCCGCGCTGACCGGCCCGACCCCGTTCGCCGCGTCCGGCAAATCGGGCGAGGAGAAGAGGTTGGCGCCGTTTTCGAGCAGCGCGATCTCGATCCTGGCATAGCCCTCCGCCACCGCCGCGTCCCATCGCGCCGCAAAGGCCGGCCAGCGCTTGCGATGCTCATAGGCCGAAGTGGCCGACAGCCCCACCTCGGCGCAGGCCGCCTTGACGTTGCAGGTCGCCGCCAGCGTGGCGAGAAACCGGTCCTCCACCCGCGGCGACCACCCCCGGATCCGCGCCCGCGCGATCTGCACCCTCTTGCCGCCGCCGGAGCCGCCCGTGCCCCGCACGACCAGCTCCTCCCCGTCGAGGAACCCCCACCCAGCCGCCGGCTCCGCCCCGGTCTGCCGCCGTCGGGCAAAGCCGAGACACGCCCCGCGCACCGCCGCATCGAACTCCGGATCGCGCGAGCGATGCAGCACCACCCACGACCGCGACACCTTGGCCCGCTCGTCGGCGAGGGTCTGGTTCCCCGTCGCCTCCAGCGCCTCCAGAAACGCCGCCCGCTTCGCGGCCGAAATCTTCGCGGACATAGCACCTCCCTGCCGAGCGCAGCGCCGCCGACGCCAAAAGCGTCGCCGAAGCAGCGCGAAGAGCCATGGAGGTGCCGGCCAGCGGGTCGGCGCAGCCGAACCCGACTGACGTCACGAATTCAGTTCGTGACGGCCTCCACGGAGGCAATTCAGATATTGCAGAGTCGGGGCTGTAGGAAAGGCCCCTTCGACCGGTAAGCGCCCTTAGCGGCCATCCGGAGCTTGACGGCTGAACGTCCGCTCAGCGCCAATCCCGGACGTCCAGCACTCCTCCGGAGCTTCCCGCAATGCTGACCTTCGTTCAGTTAGGCGTCATTGTTCGCTTGCGCCATCGTTGTCGCATAAGGCAGCTTGCGATCTTCTCGAAGCGGGCGTTCGGTCGCGGTTCGGCTGATGTCTGCTCCGACCCTGGCGCGCGACCGGTCCGGCAGGCTTCTTCCGCCGGTTGATGCGTTCGAAACATGTATCAGGAAGGATGAGAAGTGGCAAACCCCCTCACGATGAAGCTGGAGCAGTTTACGAGCTTCGACCCTGAGGAGCGACGGCGTCTGGACCAGCTTCTCACCTATCCGACCGAAGCCTTCGCTCGCGGCAAGACTATCATCCGCCAAGGCGACAAGGTGGACGATATCCATCTCATCCTCACCGGCCTCGCCGCGCGTTCCAAGACGCTCCGCAGCGGGGAACGTCAGTTCATGGCCCTGCTCGTACCCGGCGACCTCTGCGATGTGGAGGTGTTCATCCTCGAAGGCATGGATCACGACATAACGGCTCTGACCGAGACAACCTGCGTGCTCATCCCCGCAAAAATCATCGAGGGACTGCTGACGGAGTCTACGAAGCTTACCAAGGCGCTGTGGTGGAGCACGATGACCGATTCAGCGGTTCTTCGGGAATGGATAGTCGATCATGGCAGCCGCGATTCAGTTGAGCGGATCGCGCACCTCATGTGCGAGATGTTGATCCGATACCGCGTCGTTGGGGAGACAACGGACGACAGCTTCCCGTTCCCGCTTACTCAGGAAGAGCTGGCCGATGCGACCGGGATGACGCCTGTCCACGTCAATCGGATGCTCCAGGAACTCCGCAGCCGGGGCCTGATCGATCTAAGTGGCAAGGTGCTGACAATCGTGGACCCCAAAGGCCTTCAGCGGGTTGCCAAATACGACAGCTCCTATCTTCACCTCATCAGGACAGAGCGCCGCGACCCCGAGGTTTCGCAACGCGCGGGCGACCTTGTTTCACCATCTGCTAGCGGCCTGCTCCATGACGCAGCCGAGAAGGTAAAATCGGTGTTCGGCCGATCGGGAAATTGAGCTGCCCAGAGCGAATGGTTCGCATTTCAGTGAAGAGTGAAATTGCAACTGCTCCATCATAGGTTGGAGCAGCGCACCTCAAGGAAGGCTAATAAGGTGCATCGCTGGATCACTTGGCCTCCAGCGCCTGAGAGACGTGATCGCGCTCCCGGCAATAAAGGAAGCGCAATGACCGTTCACCCAGCCCTCGCACCGCTCGTGAAGAAGCTTCAGCTTTGGGGTCCTCTGGATGAGGCCGAGCAGCAAGCGGTCCTCGCGTTGCCGCACAAGGTGGAGGAGGTTCTACCAAGCAAGCATCTCGTTCGGGAGGGCGAGAAACCAACTCGCTCCTGCTTGCTGCTGGAGGGCTTCGCATTTCGCCACAAAGTGCTTGTGGACGGCTCTCGGTCGATCAGCGCCATCCACATGAAGGGCGACATCGTCGACCTTCAGAACTCGCTTCTGGGAACCGCTGATCACAGTGTCCAGACGCTCACTCGCTGCAGCGTGGCGTTCATTCAACGCGAGGAGATCAAGCGGGTCGCGTTCGCGTTCCCCAACGTTGGGCTGGCAATGTGGTATGACACGCTTGTGGACGGGTCCATCTTTCGGGAATGGATCGCCAACGTCGCCCGCCGGGACGCGGCCTCAAGGCTGGCGCATCTGCTCTGCGAGTTCGGGCTGCGGCTAGAGGCGATCGGGCTCGGCGACCGCGTCAGCTACGAACTTCCAATGACGCAGGAGCAACTGGCAGACGCGACCGGCCTCACCTCCGTTCATGTGAACCGCACGCTGAAGGAGCTGGAGGAGCGCGGCCTCATCGCCCGAACCAAGAAATATGTCGCCATCGCAGACTGGAAGCGAATGGAAGATCAGGGCGGCTTCACCGATACGTACCTGCATCTGCGGGACGACGGGAGCATCGTTCAATAGTAGGCCGCACTTCGCTTACCACCAGGTGCAGGCGGCGGCGAATGGCTCCGCTTCCGGTCCCTCGCTATCGTTCCGTAATTTCCGGCGGCATCAAATCGGGAGCATAGGCATTTATACGTGATGCCGCGCTTCTACCTCCACCTGAGCCTAGGCGATGCCGTTATCGAGGACGAGGAGGGGTGCGAGCTCCCCGATCCGGCGCACGCTCGAAGGCGGGCCATAGAAGGGCTTCGCGATGTCGTGGCTGGTGAGCTTCGTAGAGGCAACATTGACCTTAGTTCGTTTATCGAGATCGAGGACCAGAACCACGCGCTACTGATGACAGTGCCGTTGTCGGAAGCCGTTCGAATCACAACTGGGTCAGGGCAGCGAACCTAGCCAAAGCACGGATGTCAGGTCCGACTACCGAGACGTACACAGCCTAGGCGGCTGAAGGTCCGCTGTGCCGCTTAACCTCCCAGAAGCTGACGGTCCGCTAACGGCCATATCCGGACATTCGGGCCGGCGGCTGGCAAGGGCTGAGATGGGCGCAAACCGGGCAATCAAGGTTGCAAGGAAAAGGCCCCACATCGCTGCGGGGCCTCCTCTGTTCAGCTCTGAAGCGCCGACGCCTTAATCATCATCCCGCGTCAGGAACGCCGGCGCAAACTCCGGCTCCGGCCCGTTGTCACGCTCCGGGCGGTCGCCGCCCTCCCGGTCGCGGCGGGGGCCGCGGTCTCCGCCTTCGCCGCGCGGGCCGCGATCACGGTCACGGCCGCCGCGGTCGCCACGGCCTTCGCCGTCGCGGCGGGGGCCGCGGTCACGACCGCCGCCACGGCCGCCGCGATCACCACGATCGCCACGGTCGCCGCGGCCTTCACCGCGCGGACGCTCCTCGCGCGGGGGACGGGTGTCCTCCAGCTCGGCGCCGGTCTCCTGGTCGACGACGCGCATCGACAGGCGGACCTTGCCGCGCTGGTCGATCTCGAGGACCTTGACCTTCACCTCCTGGCCTTCGCTCAAGGCATCGGCGACCTTCTCGACGCGCTCGTTCTTGATCTCCGAGACGTGGACGAGGCCGTCCTTGCCGCCCATGAAGTTCACGAACGCGCCGAAATCGACCAGGTTGACGACCTTGCCGCTGTAGATCTTGCCGACCTCGGGCTCCTCGACGATGCCCTGGATCCACTTGCGCGCGGCCTCGATCTGGCTGACGTCGGACGAGCTGATCTTGATCAGGCCCTCATCGTCGATGTCGACCTTGGCGCCGGTCTCGGCGACGATCTCGCGGATCACCTTGCCGCCGGTGCCGATCACTTCGCGGATCTTGGACTTGTCGATCTGCATCGTCTCGATCCGCGGCGCGTGGGCGGAAAGCTCCTCGCGGGTGTGGTCGAGCGCCTTGGCCATCTCGGCGAGGATGTGGGCGCGGCCCTCGTTCGCCTGGGCGAGCGCAGTCTTCATGATCTCCTCGGTGATGCCGGCGATCTTGATGTCCATCTGCAGCGAGGTGATGCCTTCGCTGGTGCCCGCCACCTTGAAGTCCATGTCGCCGAGATGATCCTCGTCGCCGAGGATGTCGGAGATCACCGCATAATCCTTGCCTTCCAGGATCAGGCCCATGGCGATGCCGGAGACCGGGCGCTTCAGCGGCACGCCGGCGTCCATCATCGACAGCGAGCCGCCGCACACCGTCGCCATCGACGAGGAGCCGTTGCTCTCGGTGATGTCGGAGAGGACGCGGATCGTGTACGGGAACTCGTCCTTGGTCGGCAGCACCGGGTGCAAAGCGCGCCAGGCGAGCTTGCCGTGGCCGACTTCGCGGCGCCCGGGGGCGCCGAAGCGGCCGACTTCGCCGACCGAATAAGGCGGGAAGTTGTAGTGCAGCATGAAATGCTCGTAGCGAAGGCCGGTCAGGCCATCGATCATCTGCTCGCTGTCCTTGGTGCCCAAGGTGGTGGTGCAGATCGCCTGGGTCTCGCCGCGGGTGAACAGGGCCGAGCCGTGGGTGCGCGGGAGGAAGCCGACCATCGCGTCGATCGGGCGGATCTGCGAGGTGGTGCGGCCGTCGATGCGCTGGCCGTCCTTGAGGATCGCCTGGCGGACGATCTCGGCCTCGAGCTTCTTGACCAGCTTGAGGCTCGCGATCCGCTCGGCGGCGTCCTCGCCCTCGAACGCGTCGCGGGCCTTGGCGCGGGCTTCGTTGATCGCGTTCTGGCGCTGGGACTTGTTGGTGAGCTTGTAGGCCGCGGCGAGATCGGCGCCGATCAGGTCCTTGAGCTTCTGCTTGGTCGCCGAGCGGTCGATCTCCGCCGACAGCTCCCAGGGCTCCTTGGCGGCCTGCTCGGCGAGGCGGATGATCGCCTCGATCACCGGCTGGAAGCCGCGATGGGCGAACATTACGGCGCCGAGCATGACCTCTTCCGACAGCTCCTTGGCCTCGGATTCGACCATCATGACGGCGTCGTGGGTGCCGGCGACGACGAGGTCGAGCTGCCCCGCCTCGACCTGCTCATCGGTCGGGTTGAGGATATATTCGCCGTCGACATAGCCGACGCGGGCGGCGCCGATGGGGCCCATGAACGGCACGCCCGACAGCGTCAGCGCGGCCGAGGCAGCGACCATCGCCAGCATGTCCGGCTCGTTCTCGCCATCATAGGAGAGAACCTGGGCGATGACGTTGATCTCGTTGAAGAACGCGGACGGGAAGAGCGGCCGGATCGGGCGATCGATGAGGCGGGAGACGAGCGTCTCCTTCTCGGTCGCGCCGCGCTCGCGTTTGAAGAAGCCGCCGGGGATGCGGCCCGCAGCGCTATACTTTTCCTGGTAGTGGACGGTGAGCGGGAAGAAATCCTGCCCGTCCTTGATCGTGCGCGCGGCCGTGACGGCGCACAGCACGACGGTTTCGCCGAGGGTCGCGAGAACCGCGCCGTCGGCCTGACGGGCAACGCGCCCGGTCTCGAGAGTGAGGGTCTTTCCGCCCCACTCGATTTCCACTTTCTTCATGTCGAACATTTGGTTTTATCCTTCATCCGCCGGACCTTCCGGCGGGGCCTGTGTGGAGTCATGGACTCCGGTGACGCTCGCCGGATTGCGGGCGCCCGATATGCGAAGCGGCCCGCGAGGGGCCGCTCCGGATTACTTGCGAAGACCGAGCTTCGCGATGAGGTTGGTGTAGCGCTCCGCGTCCGTCTTCCGGAGATAATCCAGCAGCGAACGGCGCTTGTTGACGAGCATCAGCAGACCGCGGCGCGAGTGATTGTCCTTGGCGTGCGTCTTGAAGTGCTCGGTGAGATTGGTGATGCGCTCCGTAAGGATCGCGACCTGGACCTCGGGCGAACCCGTATCCGTGCCCCCGCGGGCATTGTCCTTGATGATTTCCTGCTTGCGCTCGGCGGTCACCGACATCGTCAAACTCCTTCTTCATTCAGGTTGAAGCCGCGCACCACCCGTATCTCCGGCCGAAGCTCACCTTCGGAAAGCTCCACAAGCGCAACCGGAACAGACCCTGCGGTTGCTAGATGGAGCCCTGGCTTTGCGGCAATCCCGGTCAACCTGCGCCCCTCGCGGAGCGCCCTTGCCTGATCGGGAGTGACGGAGAGAGCCGGGATGTCGTCCAGCCCCGCCGCCAGCGGCAAGAGTGCCTGTTCAAGCCGGCGCGCATGGGCGAGTTCACCTAATTTGTCCAGCGAAATCGCTTGGGAGAGGTCGAAGGGGCCGGCCTTGGTCCTCCGCAACATGGTGACGTAGCCGAGGGTTTCCAAGGCACGAGCGATGTCGCGGGCGAGCGAGCGGATGTAGGTGCCCTTCGAGACGAGGGCGGTGAGGGTGACTTCATTCGAAGGGCCCACCCCCGACCCCTCCCGGTAATCCAGGAGGGGAGAGGAAGCGTCGCCGTCCTTTCCTCCCCTCCCGGATTCCCGGGAGGGGATCGAAGGGTGGGCCGCGAGCGTGAGCGAGCGCACCTTCACGATCCGAGCCTTCATCTCCACCGCCTCGCCGGCGCGGGCGAGATCGTAGGCGCGCTCGCCGTCGATCTTCAGCGCCGAAAAGGCCGGCGGCACCTGCTCGATTTCGCCCGTGAAACGCGGCAGGATCGCCTGCACTTGCTCCATCGTCGGTCGCTCTTCCGACCTAGCAACCACCTCCCCTTCCGCATCCAGCGTGCTCGTCTCCTCGCCGAAGCGGATGGTGAAGTGGTAGGTCTTGTCGGAATCGAGCGCGCGGCCGCAGAGCTTGGTAGCCTCGCCGAGCGCCACCGGCAGCACGCCGCTGGCAAGCGGGTCGAGTGTGCCGCCATGCCCCACCTTTACTTTCGGATAGCCGCCTTCGCGCAAGGCTCGCTTTACGGCAGAGACGATCTGGGTGGAGCCCGGCCCCACCGGCTTGTCGATGATCAGCCAGCCGTGGAGCGCCATTCGTCCGCCAGGATCGAGAAAAGGACGGTGTCCCGAACGTGACCGGTCCAGGTGATGCGCTCGGCGCGGATCACGCCCTCGCGCACGCCGCCGATCTTCGCCATCGCCGCCTGCGATCGGGCGTTGCGGCTGTCGACGCGGAACTCGATACGGCGAAAGCCGCAGGCGACGGCGCGGCCGACCATGAGGTTCTTGACGCGGCGGTTCATGCCCGTGCCCCGCGCCTCGGGCACATAATAAGTGTTGCCGATCTCGAGCACGCCTCGGTCGGGCTCGATCGAGATGAAGCAGCTCATGCCGACGAGCCGTTCGGCCAGGAAGATTGCGAAAGCCGCCCAGTTGGGCCGGCTCAGCAGCAGATCGAAACTCGCGTCGAAATGCTCCGGATCGTAGGACGTGGCGTAGATCTTCCAGATCTCGCCATCCTCGGCGCAGGCGGCGCGAAGCGGCTCGCGATGCTCTTCGGCGAGCGGCTCCAGCCGCAGGTCGCCGTCCTGCATCGCATCGGCAAGCTTCACTCCTCCTCGTCTCCATTGAGGTCGCGGGCGACCTTCGGCGAACGGAGGAGCTGATCGATATGGCTGCCCTCGTCGAAGCTCTCGTCGGCGAGGAATTTCAGCCTCGCGGCATATTTGGTGTTCACCCGGGACGCGACCGAACGCTGAAGGAAGGCGGTGTGGGTGCGCAGCGCCTTCAGCACCTGAGCTTCGTCTGCGCCCAGCAGCGGCTTCACGAACACGGTCGCGTGCCTCAGGTCCGGCGACATCCGAACCTCGGTCACCGAGACGACATGGCTCGCCAGCACATCGTCATGCACGTCGCCGCGCATCAGGATGTCGGACAGCGCATGCCGCACCTGCTCACCGACGCGGAGCAGGCGGACGGAGCGGCCTTCGGGGCTTTCAGTGTGACGTGCCATGATCCCTCTCCCCTTCAGGGGAGAGGCTAGGAGAGGGGGAGTCGATCACCTCTCGGCAGCTTGGGAGCTGCCCCTCTCCCTAACCCTCTCCCCTGAAGGGGAGAGGGAGCTCTTCAAAGCGTCCGGGCGCGTTCCTCAACCTCGAAGACTTCGAGATGGTCGCCCGGCTTGATGTCGTTGGTGTCGGCCAGGAGCACGCCGCACTCGAGGCCGGCGCGCACTTCCGCGACGTCGTCCTTGAAGCGCCGCAGGGACGAGATCGTCGTCTTGGAGACGATGACGTCCTCGCGGGTGAGCCGCGCATGCAGCCCCTTGCGGATGACGCCTTCGAGCACCAGCAGGCCGGCCGCCTTGTCGCGCTTGCCGGCGGGGAAGACTTCCTTGACCTCGGCGCGGCCGAGCACGGTCTCGACGATCTCCGGTCCGAGTTCGCCCGCCATCGCCGACTTCACCCAGTCGGTGAGGTGATAGATGACGTCGTAATAGCGGAACTCGACCTTGTTGCGCTCCGCGATCTCCCGCGCCTTGGCATTCGGGCGAACGTTGAAGCCGATAATCGGGGCACCCGACGCGCTCGCCAGGATGACGTCGCTCTCCGTGATGGCGCCGACGCCCGCGTGCAGGATGCGCGCGCGGATGTCCTCGGTCGAGATCCGGTTGACCGCGGTGACGATCGCCTCGACCGAGCCCTGCACGTCGGCCTTGACGACCAGGGCGAACTCCTTGGTCTGGCTCGCCTTGGACGCGAACATATTCTCAAGGCTGACGGGAGCGGCAGTGGTCCGCTTCCGGTCCAGCATGGTCTGGCGATATTCGGCGACCTCGCGGGCGCGCGCCTCGTTCTCGACGACGGTGAGCGTGTCGCCGGCCGCCGGAACGCCGGAGAGGCCGAGCACTTCGACCGGCACCGAGGGACCGGCTTCCTTCACCTGCTTGCCCTTGTCGTCGATCATCGCCCGGACCTTGCCCGGGACCGCGCCGACGACGAACACGTCGCCGACCTTCAGCGTGCCGCGCTGCATGAGCACGGTCGCCAGCGGGCCGCGGCCCTTGTCGAGCTTGGCTTCCACCACCGCGCCTTCGGCGGCGCGATCGGGGTTGGCCTTGAGCTCGAGAAGTTCGGCCTGGAGGTTGATCGCCTCCAGCAGGCCGTCGAGATTGGTCTTCTTGAGCGCCGAGACCTCCACGTCCTGGACGTCGCCGCCCAGATCCTCGACCACGATCTCGTGCTGCAGCAGCTCCTCGCGGACGCGCTGCGGACGGGCGCCATCCTTGTCAATCTTGTTGATCGCCACGATCATCGGCACGCCGGCCGCCTTGGTGTGATTGATCGCCTCGACCGTCTGCGGCTTGAGGCCGTCGTCGGCTGCCACCACCAGCACGACGATATCGGTGACGTTGGCGCCGCGCTGGCGCATTTCGGTGAACGCCTCGTGGCCCGGCGTGTCGAGGAAGGTGATCTTCGACTTGTCCGGCAGGCTCACCTGATAGGCGCCGATATGCTGGGTAATGCCGCCCGCCTCGCCGGAGACGACGTTCGCACCGCGGATCGCGTCGAGCAGCGACGTCTTGCCGTGGTCGACATGGCCCATGATGGTGACCACCGGAGGACGCGGCTTCAGCGTCTCGGCCGCATCGACATCGGCTTCCGCCTGGATGTCGACGTCGGCATCGCTGACGCGATTGATGCGGTGGCCGAATTCCTCGATCAGCAATTCGGCCGTATCCTGGTCGATCGTCTCGGTGATGGTCACCGGGGTGCCCATCTTGAACAGCGACTTGACGAGGTCGGCGCCGCGCTCGCCCATGCGCTTGGCGAGCTCCTGCACCGTGATCGTCTCGGGAACGTCGACGTCGCGATATTGCTTGGCGGACGGGCCGGACTGCTGGTGGGCGCGCTTTTCCTTCTCGCGGGCACGCTTCAGCGCGGCGAGCGAGCGGGCGCGGGCACCGCCCTCGCCGTCATCGAGTGCGCGGGTGACAGTGAGCTTGCCGGACTGGCGGCGGTCGTCGCCGCCGCGCGCCGAGCGGGTCGGGCGCGCAGGCGGCTCCGGCCGCTTGACCGGCGTAAAGCCGCGCGGCTTGGGACGGCGGTCGTCTTCAGTCGTTGCGGGAGCGGCCGCGGGAGCGGCGTCCGCCTGCGGCTGCGAGGCGGCGCGCTCGGCTTCCTCGGCGGCGCGGCGCTTCTCTTCCTCGGCGCGAACGCGCGCCTCTTCCTCGGCCCGGCGATTGTCGTCCGCGCGGCGCTTTTCCTCTTCGGTCGCCTCGACCGCCTTGCGATCCTCGCGGCGCCGCGCTTCCTCGAGCGCGGTCATGCGGGCCTCCTCGGCCTCGCGCAGCAGCTTCTCCTGCAGCTCACGGCGCGACGCGGCGTCGCTGACCGGACGGGCAGCGGGCTTCGCGGCAACCGGAGCCGGCGGGGGCGGCGGAGGCGGCGGCGCGGCTTCCTCGACCTTGGGCGTTTCCTGCGCAGCAGCCGGGCCGAGAATTCGGCGCTTCTTCACCTCGACCACCACAGTGTTCGAGCGGCCGTGGCTGAAGCTCTGCTTGACCTTGCCGGTCTCGACGGTGCGCTTCAGGCCCAGCGGCGCGCGCGCTCCGAGTTTCGGCTTGTCTGTCGTCTCGCTCATAAAATCCTTCGTCTCAATCCACAGCCGAAACAATCGGCGACGCCGCCGCAGCGGCGCTTAGCCCAGCATCCGGTCCGATAAAAGCGCGCCACCTTTCGATCGCGTGAAGCACGCGCGAGGCGGCAGCCCGGTCAATTATGGCGACATGTACCACATTTTGCCGGCCAAGCGCCAACGACAATATGGCCCTATCCGCTGGAAAAACCAGCCCTTGCTCCTCGCCGCCGCCGACCCGCCAGGCCTGATCCAGCTTGGAATTGCCGTCCGCGCCCGCATCCGAGGCATGGATCAGCAGGTGGACCTCGCCCCGCCGCGCCGCCGTCTCTATCTTCTCGCCGCCGGTGATCAGGTTTCCCGCCCGTGCCTCAAGGCCGAGCCGGTCGAGCGCCGCCTGGCGCAAAGCCGCCTCGGTCCGCGCGCCGAGATCCGCCGGAATGAAGAGATCGCCGGTTTTGAAGGCACGCGACAGCGCGCCCTTCAGCTTGCCCTTGCTCTGGGCCGCATCGAGCGCCGCCCGATCAACGCCGATCCACGCGCCGCGTCCCGGCGCCTTAGCGCGCACGTCGGGCGCAACCTGCCCGTCCGGCCCCAGGGCCAGCCGGATCAGATTGTGGCGCGCGTCATGCTCCCCTGAGAGGATGCACTTGCGCTCGGGGACGTGCTTGTCCTTGGGAGTCAGCGTCTCATTGGGGGCTTGCCGCAACTGCGTCCTCCCCCTCTGAGCCTTCGTCCTCGAACCAGTGGGCTCGGGCGGCCATGATGATCTCGTTGCCCTGCTCGTCGCTCAGGCCGTATTCGGCGAGGATCCCGCCCTTGTCCTCGGGACGATTGGGCTCACGCTGGCGGCGCTGCTCGGGCTTCTTCTTCTGGACGAGCTCGTCGGTGGCGAGGTCGGCGAGATCGTCGAGCGTCTTGATGCCGGCCTTGCCGAGCGTGACCAGCATCGCTTCGGTCAGGTAAGGCATCTCGGCCAGGTCATCGGACACGCCGAGACCGCGGCGCTCCTCGCGCGCCGCTTCCTCGCGGCGCTCGAGCGCCTCGGCAGCGCGGCTCTGCAGCTCGGTCGCAAGCTCCTCGTCGAAGCCCTCGATCGCGGCGATCTCGTCGAGCTCGACATAGGCGACCTCCTCGAGCGCGCCGAAGCCTTCGGCGACCAGCAGCTGGGCGAGCGTCTCGTCGACGTCCAGCTCCTCCTGGAACATCGTCGAGCGCTCCACGAACTCGCGCTGGCGCTTCTCCGAAGCATCGGCCTCGGTCATGATGTCGATCGCCGAGCCGGTGAGCTGCGAGGCGAGGCGAACATTCTGGCCGCGGCGGCCGATGGCGAGGCTGAGCTGGTCGTCCGGCACCACCACCTCGATCCGGCTCTCCTCCTCGTCGATCACGACGCGGGCGACCGTCGCCGGCTGCAGCGCATTGACGACGAAGGTGGCGAGGTCCTGACTCCAGGGAATGATGTCGATCTTCTCGCCCTGCATTTCCTGAACGACGGCCTGCACGCGCGAGCCCTTCATACCGACGCAGGCGCCGACCGGATCGATCGAGCTGTCGTGGCTGATGACGCCGATCTTGGCGCGGCTGCCCGGGTCGCGGGCGGCGGCCTTGATCTCGATGATGCCGTCGTAAATTTCGGGCACTTCCTGCGCGAACAGCTTCTTCATGAAGTCGGGGTGCGCGCGGGAGAGGAAGATCT